>ENA-OQCF01000004-OQCF01000004.1-human-gut-metagenome-genome-assembly--contig:-NODE-4-length-92691-cov-30.783339_pt1 | contig 92691 bp, 100 predicted proteins | sample MGYA00242756_ERZ504573 | MGnify/ENA primary metagenome ERZ504573 (study PRJEB26092, sample SAMD00036240) | human gut metagenome | host: Homo sapiens | study: EMG produced TPA metagenomics assembly of... | reverse complement strand
CCACCGCCGTCGTGCAGCCAGCAGACGACCGCCGCCACGCGCGTGACCGTCCGCTCTGGTGACACCATGAGCGGCATCGCCTCGCGCACCGGCCTGTGGCCGCTGTCCAAGTGGAGCGTGCCCAGCGGCAACCTCAACCTGATCTACCCCGGTCAGGTCGTCACCTACAACGGCGGCGGCAGCGTCGCCACCGGCAGCAACGCGCCACCGGCCACCCGTACCGTGACCGTCCGCGCAGGCGACACCCTCAGCGGCATCGCCGCCCGCCTCGGCATCAGCTACACGCAGCTCACCGGCTATCGCAGCGGCAACCCCAACGTGATCTACCCCGGCGAGGTGCTGCACTACTGATAACCCGAACCCTACCTAGGAACCATGAACCCGACACCGGGCGAGGTTCCTAGGTTCATATCCAGAGAATCGAGGACAATATGACCGACGAAAACACCGAACCCAAGACCTCCGGCACGGAGCCGACCGTGCCCGATTGGCTGCTGCCGAACCGAGCCTATACCGTGCTCAAATGGCTCGCGCTGATCGTGCTGCCGGCCATCGGCGTGCTCGTGCAGACCCTCGGCCCCGTATGGGGCTGGACATGGGCCGATCCGGCCGCGACGACCATCAACGCCGTCGCCCTGACCATCGGCGTCGTCATCGGCGCAAGCACCCTCAAGGCCCGCGCATCCAAGGCCTGACATAACAAAGCCCCCGAACCTACCGCACTCACGGTATGGCTCGGGGGCTTTTCGTCGTTTAAGGGCTAGGCGTGGATCGTTTCGCGGCGTCGCGTGGTGCGCAGGCGTCGGCGATCCATGTGTTGACGACGGCGTTGCGGCTGATCGCCAGATCGGCGGCCTCCTCGTCCAGTTCGCCGACCATCCATGCGGGCATCGTGAGCGTGATGCGCTTCTCCAGCGGGGGGTGATGTTCGACCACGGGATTGCTCATGTCCACGTAGTCGAGGATGTCGTCGCCGTTGTCGAACATCTCCTCAAGCTGGTCGCTGGTGATCGCCTTGGCGTCGGGCTTAGTCTTGGCTGTCATAGTATGCCTCCTCGTTCTTGCGTGATCTGCGCACGGATATGATGCGGATGCGTTTGCCGCGCTTGGTGGTGATCGCCGTCCAATGCTTGCCGTCGATCATGCCGAGCACGATGTAGCGCACGTCGTCGTTGCCGGGATTGGGAGCGGTCAGCGTCACCGTCTTTGAGTTGTCCCACATGCGCTGGGCCGCCTCGAAGTCGATGCCATGCTTGGCGAGGTTCTTCGCGCTCTTCGCCGGATCGTATTCAAACTCCATCAAACCTCCTAATACGTCTATTATACATCAATATGACATCAATACAACATCATGCGGCGAGGCGCGTGGCTTCCACTGCGGCGCGCAGGCGGTCGTCGGGCATGGCGATGTACCGCTGCGTGGTCTCGACCGAGGCGTGGCCTAGGAGCTTGGAGACGAGCAGCAGGTCTCGTGTGGCGGCGTAGGTCGTTGTCGCGTACCTGTGGCGCAGGCTGTGCGCCGTCCATCCGTCGCCCAAGAGGTCGCTCAGGTGTCGGCCGACGTAGGATGATTCGACGTGGCCGCTCCATCGGCCGGGGAACAGATAGCCGTTGGCGGATCGGATCAGCAGGGCGAGGTCGTCGCCGATGGGCACGATGCGCTGCTTGTCGCCCTTGCCCACGACCACGAGGCTCCAGCCCACGAGGTCGCGCATCACATCGCGGCTGTGCACCTTCGCGATCTCGAAGCGCCTCAAACCGCATTCGGCGCCGAGGCGCAGCATGAGCCGTTCGCCGTCCGTGGCCTTGCGCAGCGCGGCGAGTATCACCACGTCCGGGCATGGGCGGGGATGCGGCTCGGGACGCTTGACGGTGGGCAGGAACTCGCTCGGATCGGCCTCGCTGCGGCCGGACGCTTTGAGCCATCGGAAATAGCTGACGCAGGCGTTCTTCGCGCCCTTGCGTGTCTCCGGTTTCCAGTCCTTCGCGGCGAAGTGGGCGAGCAGGTCGTCGCCTTCCACGTCCCTAGGATCGCCCTCAAGCGCCCTCGACAATGCGGACATCTGGCATCGGCGGGTGCTGATCGTGTTGGGGGAGTAGCCCGCCGCCTTGAGGGAGTCGAGCCATAGGTTGATTGATTCTGCCCAGAGCGGGCTTGGATGTTGTTTTTTCACAGGACATCATCGCCCCGATCGGATATGCGGCCCCGTAGGGCACGACGGCGGATAAACGAAAAGCCGCCACGAATAATCGTGACGGCCTCCGCCCGCAGTAGCGGGGACAGGATTTGAACCTGTGACCTCTGGGTTATGAGCCCAGCGAGCTACCGAGCTGCTCCACCCCGCGTCGGCTTGTCTCTCAGACAGCTCTATCTACAATAGGTGCAGATTCCAGAAAGTCAACATCGGCGTGTCGCGTCATCTTCCCGCGGTTTTAAAACGTGAATTGGCTCACGCAGCGAGGGGTTTGGGGCGGAGTCGGAGTCGGGGTAATAACGCGCCATAAATGGCCGTTATAGGAATGCCCTGAACCGTTATCCCGAATATTGACATAATAGGAACATGCCTATCAAGATCCCCAGTGGCCTGCCGGCCAGAGATATCCTCGATTCGGAGCGCATCTTCGCTCTGGAGAAGCCCGAGGCGGAGCGTCAGCGCGTCCGCCCGCTCAAACTGGTGATCCTGAACTTGATGCCTAAGAAAATCGAGACTGAAACACAGCTGCTGCGTCTGATTTCCAAGTCGCCGCTGCAGGTCGAAATCGACTTCATGAAGACCTCCACGCATGAGGCCACGCACGTTTCCGCCGATCATCTCGTCAAGTTCTACGAAAACCTCGATGCGTTCAAAGACAACTATTACGACGGTTTTGTGGTCACCGGCGCGCCTGTAGAGCATATGCCGTTCGAAGATGTGGACTACTGGGACGAGTTCAAGACGATTCTCGACTGGGCCTCCACCCATGTGTTCTCCACCATATACCTGTGCTGGGGTGCGATGGGCGCACTGTACTACCGCTACGGCATCCACAAGGTGGATTACCCCGAGAAGATTTTCGGCGTATTCCCGCAGTACCTGCAGGATGAATACTGCTTCTTGACCAATGGCTTCGACGAGATTGATCTGCAGCCGCACTCCCGCCTCGCCGGCGTGAACGAAAACGAGGTACGTGCCAACCATGACCTTCAGATCTTGACTTGGGGGCCGCAGTCCGGCCCGGGCCTGATCGCCACGCGTGACTTCTCCGAAGTGTTCGCGCTCGGCCATTGGGAGTACGGCAAGTACACGCTCGCCGAGGAATACGAGCGCGATATGGCCAAGGGCATGACCAACGTGCCCTTCCCGAAGAACTACTTCCCGCATGACGATCCGAAGCTGGAACCGTTGTTCGCCTGGCGCGCCCACGCCAATCTGCTGTGGCGCAACTGGCTCAACTGGGTGTACCAGACCACGCCGTATGACCTGACCGAGGTGCCGCAGCTCAGGGCTGAGAAGAAGCTCGGTACTGATCGTTCGATTCGGCATGAGCCGGGCGGGCCGCGCAGGATGATTTCAAGCCGTTTGTGCATGACGGGTATGGGGTGATTCAGGGCTGAGCCTACGATCTCCCCTCAGTCGCCTACGACGACAGCTCCCCTCGACGGGGACTCCTTTGCTTCTCCTTCACGGCTCGGCCCATCAGAGGGAGCTACTGTTGGAGGTTGCGTTCGTAGCGTGGACGGTTGTTCGTCCACGATGTGGACGGCTTGATGAACGTAATGCCACACATCCGCGTAATGCGACCAATAGTGCACAACGTTCGCGAACGCCCGGGAAAACCTTGCAGCAGTAGGGATTTCAGGAGACTCGCCGGTATAATATTGACATTGTCTAGACGCAGGCAAATAATCACTCTTCAGTCATTCGGAGCCGAATGCCCAGCGCAGACTCCGTGTCCATGCCCGGCAGACTCCACACCGAGGAGACAAAAAAAAGACGAAAGTAACGAGCACGTCACATTTGCCTGCCCGGTGGGTTTAAACTGACACCTGACATTGAAGAAGCAGGAGGCGTGATATGGTCGGTTCGCTCAGCGCAGGATTGCTGTTGGCTGACGAGGCAGGCGCTCATCTGCCCTCGGTTGATGACTTCCTTCCCCCGGAGATTCTGTTCCAGGGAACTCCGTTTGCCATCAACCGCATTATTTTGATTCGTATCGTGGCAACCATCGTGCTGTTGGTGGTGCTCGGCGTGACCGCAAAGCGCGCCAAGCTCATCCCCGGCCGTTGGCAGGGCGTAGTCGAGTACGGTCTCGACTTCGTGCGCGACAAGGTCGTGTATGACGTGATGGGTGAGGCCCGTGGCAAGCGCTACGTGCCGATGATCACCACCCTGTTCTTCACGATCTTCATTTTCAACCTGTGCGGCATCATTCCAGGTATGAACATGGCGGCCAACGCCACGGTGGTCATGCCGCTCGTGTTCGCTGTCTGGACACTGATCCAGTACTGGATCGCCGCCATCCGCTCGCAGGGCCTCGGCCACTATCTGCGCCACGAGCTGTTCACCCCCGGTGTGCCGTGGCCGGTCTATTTCCTGCTGGCTCCGATCAACCTGCTTGAGCTGTTGATCATCCGCCCGGCCTCCCTGACCATCCGTCTGTTCGCCAACATGGTTTCCGGCCACCTTATGGTCGCCACCTGCCTGGCGTTCGCACAGTTCTGGATGGTTGACGCGGTCAACAAGCTGCAGGGCATCCCGGTGGGTGCGCTGTGGTTCGCCGGTGGTTTCGCCATGACCTGCTTCGAGGCGTTCGTCGCCTTCCTGCAAGCCTACGTCTTCGCGATTCTTTCCACCGTGTACATCAACCTGAGCTTCCCGGAAGAGTGACGGGCGACTAACCCGCCGCTTCCGGTCCCCGGTCTGGGAAAATCGCAGACCGACCAAACCCCAAGATTTATAACGTCGCCAAGTACGTTAGAAAGGAAACACAATGGATATCATCACCCTCGCAGAGGTCGCCGGCAACCTGTCCGTCATCGGTTACGGTATCGGTACTCTTGGCCCTGGCATTGGTCTGGGCATCCTCTTCGGCAAGGCCATGGAATCCACCGCTCGTCAGCCTGAGATGTCCGGCAAGATCCAGACCATCATGTTCATCGGCCTGGCTCTGGTCGAGGTGCTGGCACTGATCGGCTTCGTCGCCGCCCTGATCATCTGATCTGCGCAGATCAACAGACGAAAACCGATTATGTCCATCACTGAAAGGAGGGCTTGATGACACAAGCAGCAAGCGGGATTGACCTGTTCATTCCTGAGGTTTATGACATCGTATGGTCGCTGATCATTCTTGTCATCGTTGCGGTGTTCTTCTACAAGTTCTTCATGCCGAAGTTCAATGCGATCTTCGACGAGCGCGCCGCCAAGATTCAGGGCAACATCGCCAAGGCGGAGCAGGCTAGGAAGGACGCCGACGAGGCCAAGGCCAAGTATGAGGCCCAGCTGAGCACCGCCCGTGTGGACGCCGCCAAGATTCGCGACGACGCCCGTGCGGAAGCGTCCCACATCATCGCCGACGCTCGTTCCCGCGCCGAGTCCGATGCGGCCCAGATCACCGCATCCGCACAGCGCTCGATCGAATCCCAGCACCAGCAGGCCATCGTCTCGCTCAAGGGCGAGGTCGGCGCACTTGCCACCGCCCTGGCCGGCAAGATCCTCGGTGCCAAGCTGGAAGACAACGACGTGCAGTCCTCGATGATCGATTCGATGATCGACGACCTGGGCGCCAAGAAGTGACCGTGACCATCCGTAACCAGAAAGGGAGGTGACCATGCGAGGAGAGGCATCACGTATTGCAGACCGCGAGTCGCGTGATTCGCTGGCCCCGAAACTGCGCGACACCCGTGAGGACGCGTGGCGGATCGGCAACGAACTGTTCACGATCACCAAGGTGCTCGATGACAGCATTCAGCTGGAGCGCGCACTGACCGACCCGTCCCGCCCGGTTGCCGACAAGGTGGCCGTCCTGAAGGAACTGCTCGGTGACAACGCGCATCCGATGACCATGGAGATCATGACTGACTTGGTCTCCCGCCGTTGGAGCCGTGCGCGCGACATCGCCAACGCAGTGGAAGACTTCGGCGTGGACGCCATGATGTACTACGCGGACGCCACTGACGCCACGCTGCAGGTATCCATCGAGCTGTCCGAGCTGCATTCCGCACTGCTGAACCTGCCGGTCGTACGCGCCAAGCTGTACGACTACCAGGCCACCAGCGAGGCCCGTGTGAAGCTGTTCCGCGAGGTGTTCTCTGGCAAGACCCTGAACAAGGTCACCATGAGGCTCGCCGAACACGCCACTTGCAACCTGCGCCGCCGCCGCTACTTGGAGACCATCCAGTGGCTGATCAACAAGTTCTCCCGCCACATGGGCGAGTCGATGGTCACCGTGACCACCGCCACCCCGCTGAAGAAGGAGCAGATCAAGCGACTGGTCGAGGTCTACTCCGCCAAGGTGGGCCGTCAGGTGCACATCAACTCGGTGGTCGACCCGACCGTGCTGGGTGGCATGCGCATCCAGGTGGGCGACGAAGTCACGGACAACACCGTGGTCGCACAGCTGCAGAACTTGCATCGCAAGGTGCAGACGGAGGCGACTCCGGCCTGACCGGCCGAGCCAATCCGTCCAACACCACACACAAGCAAAGACTTGACTGAACAATAACCAATAGAAGGAGTGATCATGGCAGAACTGACCATCGATCCCGCCTCGATTCGCAAGGCCCTCGACGACTTCGTGTCGTCGTACAAGCCGAGCGACACCCCCACCCAGGAAGTGGGCTATGTCGCCACGGCCGGTGACGGCATTGCACACGTGACGGGATTGCCTGGTTGCATGGCCAATGAGCTGCTGACGTTCGAAGACGGCACGCTCGGCCTGGCGTTCAACCTTGACGCCCGTGAGATCGGCGTGGTGATCCTCGGCGATTTCGCTGGAATTGAGGAAGGCCAGGAAGTGCGACGCACCGGCGAAGTGCTTTCCGTGCCCGTCGGCGACGGCTATCTCGGCCGCGTCGTGGACCCGCTGGGCAAGCCGCTCGACGGCCTCGGCGAGATCCAGGGCATTGAGGGTCGTCGTATCCTCGAAGCCCAGGCCCCCGACGTGATGCACCGCCACCCGGTCGACGAGCCGCTGTCCACCGGCCTCAAGGCCATCGACGCGATGACCCCGATCGGCCGCGGCCAGCGCCAGCTCATCATCGGCGACCGCCAGACCGGTAAGACCGCCATCGCGATCGATACCATCATCAACCAGAAGGCCAACTGGGAATCCGGCGACCCGAAGAAGCAGGTCCGCTGCATCTACGTGGCCATCGGCCAGAAGGGCTCCACCATCGCCTCGGTGAAGCAGAGCCTGGAAGACGCCGGCGCCATGGAGTACACCACCATCGTGGCCTCCCCGGCAGCCGATTCCGCTGGCTTCAAGTACATCGCCCCGTACACCGGCTCGGCCATCGGCCAGCACTGGATGTACAACGGCAAGCATGTGCTCATCGTCTTCGATGACTTGTCCAAGCAGGCAGAGGCCTATCGTTCGATTTCCCTGCTGTTGCGCCGCCCGCCGGGGCGTGAAGCCTACCCGGGTGATGTGTTCTACCTGCACTCCCGCCTGCTCGAACGTTGCGCCAAGGTCTCCGATGACCTGGGCGGCGGTTCGATGACGGGTCTGCCGATCGTCGAGACCAAGGCGAACGATGTGTCCGCCTACATCCCGACCAACGTGATCTCCATCACTGACGGCCAGATCTTCCTGCAGTCCGATCTGTTCAACGCCAACCAGCGCCCCGCCGTGGACGTCGGTATCTCCGTCTCTCGAGTCGGTGGCGCCGCACAGACCAAGGCTCTGAAGAAGGTCTCCGGTACGCTGAAGATCTCCCTGGCACAGTACCGTTCGCTGGAATCCTTCGCCATGTTCGCCTCCGATCTGGATGCGGCTTCCAAGGCCCAGTTGACCCGTGGTGCCCACCTGACCGAGCTGTTGAAGCAGCCGCAGTTCCACCCGTACTCGCCGGAACAGGAAGTCGTGTCCGTATGGACCGGCACCCACGGCAAGCTCGACGACCTCGACCTGAAGGACGTCCTTCCGTTCGAGCAGGGACTGCTGGACTACATCGACCACAACACCGATATCCTCAAGACCATTCGCGAGACCGAGGAATTCACCGCCGACACCGAGGCTGCCCTCGATAAGGCCGTGGACGAGTTCCGTTCGACGTTCGTCTCTTCCGCCGGCAAGCCGCTGGTCGAGAAGAAGCCGGACGTTGACAAGGCCGCGCCGGTCGATCAGGAAAAGATCGTGGCGGGAGAAAAGTAAGCCATGGGCTCGCAACTCGCATTGAAATCACGCATCCGCTCCACCGAGTCGTTGGCGAAGATCTTCAACGCTCAGGAGATGATCGCGTCTTCGCATATCGCCAAGGCCCGTGATGTGGCCCTGAACGCGAAGCCGTACACCGATGCGATTTTCGATGCCGTGCAAGCGTTGGTGGCCCACACCCATATCACGCATCCGATCGCGGTGAAGGACGAGAAGAACCCGCGCGTGGCTGTTCTCGCCCTCACCTCGGATCGTGGTATGGCCGGCCCGTACACCTCTTCGATTATCCGTGAAACGGAGTCGCTGCTGTCCCGCCTCGATGCGGCAGGCAAGCAGCCGGAGCTGTTCGTGTACGGGCGTCGCGGTTCGACGTACTACAAGTACCGTAATCGTGACATCGCGGCGACGTGGGAAGGCGACACCGACCAGCCCGGCGTGGAAATTGCTGAAACGATCTCCAACACCTTGATGGACGCCTACATGAAGCCGGCTGAGAAGGGTGGAGTTTCCGAACTCTACATCGTCTACACCGAGTTCATCAACATGGTGGTGCAGAAGGTGCGCGTGCTGCGCATGCTGCCGGTCGAAATCGTGAAAAACGAGACCAAGGTGCCCGATCCTGATGAAGAGGCACCGGCTACTGCGGATGTCGCTCCGCTGTACACTTTCGAGCCCAGCCTCGAAAAGGTACTGGATGCGATTCTGCCGAAGTACATTCAGTCCCGTATCCACGAGTGCCTGCTGACCGCGGCCGCGTCGGAAACCGCAAGCCGCCAGAACGCCATGCACACGGCAACCGACAACGCACGAAACCTGATCGACGACCTTACGCGCAAGCTCAACGCTTCCCGCCAGGCCTCGATCACCCAGGAACTTACCGAAATCATCGGCAGCGCTGACGCGCTGACCAAGAAGGAAGAGTAGGAAGCATATGGCTGACAACCAGACCACTGCGGCCGAGCCTACCAACGGTCGCGTCACCCGCGTCCAGGGCTCGGTTATCGACGTTGAATTCCCGGTGGGTCATCTGCCCGACATCTACAACGCCCTGAAAGTAACGATCGTCAACACCAGCGCCAAGGAAGAAGGCGAGGCGAAGGAGACCGAGATCACCCTCGAGGTCGAACAGCACCTCGGTGATTCCACGGTCCGTTGCGTCGCTCTGAAGCCCACCGACGGCCTGGTTCGTGGTGCCTCCGTCTCCGACACCGGCGCCCCGATCTCCGTGCCGGTCGGCGACGTGACCAAGGGCCACGTCTTCGACGTGTCCGGCAACATCCTCAACAAGAAGCCGGATGAGACCATCACCGTCTCCGAGCGTTGGCCTATCCACCGCAACCCGCCGGCCTTCGATCAGCTGGAGTCCAAGACCCAGATGTTCGAAACGGGCATCAAGGTCATCGATCTGCTGACCCCGTACGTGCAGGGCGGCAAGATCGGTCTGTTCGGTGGTGCAGGTGTGGGCAAGACCGTGCTGATTCAGGAAATGATTCAGCGCGTGGCCCAGAACCACGGTGGTGTGTCCGTGTTCGCTGGCGTCGGCGAGCGTACCCGTGAGGGTAACGATCTGATCGGCGAAATGGCCGAGGCCGGCGTGCTTGAGAAGACCGCACTGGTCTTCGGCCAGATGGATGAGCAGCCGGGTACCCGTCTGCGTGTCCCGCTGACCGCACTGACCATGGCAGAGTACTTCCGTGACGTGCAGAACCAGGACGTGCTGTTGTTCATCGACAACATCTTCCGCTTCACCCAGGCCGGTTCCGAGGTGTCCACCCTGCTGGGTCGTATGCCTTCCGCCGTGGGTTACCAGCCGAACCTGGCCGATGAGATGGGTTCCCTCCAGGAGCGCATCACCTCGACCCGTGGTCACTCGATCACCTCGCTGCAGGCCATTTACGTGCCGGCTGATGATTACACCGACCCGGCCCCGGCCACGACCTTCGCCCACTTGGATGCAACCACCGAGCTTTCTCGTGACATTGCCTCCAAGGGTATCTATCCGGCTGTGGACCCGCTGAGCTCCACCTCGCGAATCCTCGATCCGCGTTACGTGGGCCAGGCTCACTACGACTGCGCCAACCGCGTCAAGGCGATTCTGCAGCGTAACAAGGAGCTGCAGGACATCATCGCCCTGATCGGTATCGACGAGCTCGGCGAAGAGGACAAGACCACCGTGAACCGTGCTCGTAAGATCGAGCAGTTCCTCGGCCAGAACTTCTATGTGGCTGAGAAGTTCACCGGTCGCCCCGGCTCCTACGTGCCGGCCGACGAGACCATCGAAGCCTTCACCCGCATCTGCGACGGCGTGTACGACGACGTCCCGGAGCAGGCGTTCTCCGGCATCGGCGGCATCGACGACCTCGAAGAGAAGTGGCACAACATGCAGAAGGAACTGGGTGCGTGATGGCTGCGGAAAAAACCACGATGAAGGTCAACATCGTCGCCGCTGACCACCCTGTGTGGCACGGCGAGGCGACGAGCGTGACCATTCCCGCCTCTGAGGGCGGCATGGGCATCCTGCCCGACCATGAGCCTGTGCTCACGGTGATCAAGCAGGGTACGCTCACCGTGGTTGAGCCCGATGGCGATCGCCACATGTTCGAGGTGACCGACGGATTCATTTCCTTCGACTCGAACAAACTCACCGTGGCGGTCGAGCGCGGCCACGACGTCCAGTACTCCGGCACCGCCGAGTGACCTGAACCAACTCCTTAAGGGGCTCTCTGGTTTTCCAGAGAGCCCCTTTTGCTATGTATGCCATGTGTTGCGCTACAGTGGTGGCCTATGCGAGTTATTGTTGCCGACTGTTCGGCCGAGTATTCGGGCCGCCTCAACGCCTCACTGCCCCTGGCCAAGCGCGTATTGCTGATCAAGGCCGATTCCAGCCTGTTGATTTTCTCCGAATTGGGCTCCTACAAGCCGCTGAACTGGATGACCGCGCCCTGCACGATTCGTGAGATCGACCCAGCCGCCAAATCCGCGCAACATTCCCGGGAAAGTGTCGCTGGTGGGGCTGTGGATGGTGATTCTGCGACGCATTCCCCGGAAAGTGTCGCCGCTGGTGAGCCGGAAAAGGTGCTACGTGTCAGCGCCGACAAGGGTTCGGACATTCTTGAAGTGACGCTGCAGCATATCTATTCCGACCAAACCTATGATCTGGGCGAAGATCCGGGTCTCATCAAGGATGGCGTGGAAGACCATCTGCAGCGCTATCTGGCCGAGCAAATCGAGCGTATCGGCAAGGGAGCCAAGCTGGTGCGTCGCGAATACCCGACCGCCATTGGCCCAGTGGATATTATGGCCGTGAATGCGAGGGCGAGCATGTGCTGTGGAAATCAAACGTCACGGCGGCATTGATGGCGTCGAGCAGCTGACTCGCTACTGCGAACTGCTCAATCGAGATCCGCTGCTGGCCCCGGTGCACGGCATCTTCGCCGCACAAACCATCACGCCGCAAGCCCAGGTCTTGGCCAAAGACCGCGGCTTCACCTGCCTCATCCTCGATTACGACGATATGAAAGGCACCGAGGACGACAGTCTCAGGCTGTTCTAGATATAGCAGGGGCTCCCTCATCAGAGGGAGCCCCTGCTATATCTTTTAGTACGCGGCGAGAATATCGATTACGAAGACCAACGTGGAGTTGGCGGGAATCGGACCTTGCTCCTTATCTCCATAGGCCTGATCCGGCGGAATCACCAGCAGAACCTGAGAGCCGACGGTCTGGCCGACCAGACCCTTCTGCCAGCCCTCGATAACCTGATGCTGGCCGCTGGAATCGCTGAACAGATCGGCGTCGATTGTGGAATCGCGATCCCAGGACGAATCGAACTGCTTGCCATTCGTAAGCCAACCGGTGTACTTGACCACCACGGTGTTCTTGTCGGTCAGCTTGGCGCCGTTACCCTTGATCAGCGTCTGCGAGATCAGCGAATCAACCGAACCCTGACCGTTCATGTCGATGGACGGCTCGCCGTTTTTGGCTCGCGTCACCTTCGGCAGATTGGCCGGCACATCCTTGACTTCCTCGCCAGTGGCCTTCTCCAAGTCCTTGGACTTGGACACAAACGTCATCGCCAGAATGTAAGAGTACCCGGACGAATCCTGAGCGTTGACGCCAAAGCCAATCGTGGTGTTGATCTTGGCACCCTTGATCTGGTTGTAGTAGGTCGAGGAGAGGGTCTTGGAATCCACCTTCAGCGAGCAATCCGGCGTGTTCTTGGTCCAGGTGTCCATGAGCTCGGTTCCGTCTTTAACGTTGAGCGCGATGCCTTGGGCGCAGACGCGGTCGCCCTCCTCGATCACGTCGCCATCGCCCTTCTGCAGCACCACATAAGAGCCGTCGGACACGGTCATCGGCGTATTAAAGGAGATGGTCGGCTTCTCGCCGAGCTTGCCCTTGGCGGTCACGCCGGCAATTTGGCCCTTCTTGTCAGAAGAGTCGGAAGATGAAGAGGAATCGGAAGAAGAGGATTTCGAGTCCGAGCTCGAACTGGAGCAGGCAGCCAGCGACACGCACATCGCCAGCGAGCAGGCAAGGGCAACGGCCTTGCCGAGGGGAGATAACATAGACTTAACAGACTTACGCATGACACATCACCCTACTGGTAAACCTTGATTTTCTGCGCTCCTAGGTAATAAACAGGTGAAGATTGTAGAATGGTTGAGTTATGAGTGCTGAAGAACAGACTACAAGACCGGATAAGGGCGCCAAGCGTCCATCCCGTCATGCCAAAATCATGCGTGGAGTGGTGACGCCTATCTTCGGACTATTGGCCGTGGCGGCTGTGGTGTTGGGGTACATGAATGCCACGATGTGGAAGCCCTCCACTGAAATCACCGCTTCCGCAACCATGAGCGGCTCCCGGTATGTCGTCACTGATCCGAATGTGCTGACCTTGTTGGATCAGAATGCCACGATAACCGTGGACTCGGGATCCTCTCAGGACGAGGCGTGCGTGGCGTTGGGTTCGTCCAAGGATGTTGCCGGATGGGTCGCGTCCGAGAAGTCCTATACCCGCATCACCGGATTGGCATCATGGAGCGAGCTGAGCACCCAGAAGGGAAGCAGCACGAGTCAGGGAGCGCCTACCAGTGCCGATGACGCGGTGTCGTTCAAGGATTCCGATATGTGGACTGCCGTGAAATGCGGCACTGGGTCCGTTTCGCTGAAGAGCAAGAAGACCGGCGCCTCGACGGTAGCCATTGTGGATTTGGGCGAAAATGTCACCAACGCCAAGGTGCAGCTGCACTGGGTGCGCTCCGAAGTGCCGGACTTTGCGATGCCGTTCTATCTGTCCGGCGGATTGCTGGCCGTGCTGGCCGTACTGTGCGCCTCCGTGTTCGCCATGCCGCCGCATAAGCGCCGCAAGCGCATGGTGGAAGGCATGGCAAGCGCCGTAATCGAGGAAGAGGCACCCGCCAGCATCGCAGTGTCCGGGAAGCCGGATGGTGCAAGTCGACGTAATCGTCGCCGTCACGCCACACATCGGCGTTCGGGCCGTGCGTCCTCGCAATCCTCGCAATCTGAAGCCACCGAAACACCGGTTATCATCGACCCAAGTTCGCGTAACCTGGTCGCCGACCAGCAGACCGGTGCCGAAAGCGGCGCTGAGCCCGGCCTCAGCGCCGGCGATAACGAATCGACTTCGGTAATCACCCCTGACGAACTGCAGGCCTACTTCTCCCGCTTGGCCCAAGAGGTCAATACCGGAGACGACTCGGCCGATGACGGACAGGAGGAAAGCTGATGAACAAGCGATGGAACAAACTGTGTGTGTCCGCCCTCGCCTGCATGGCGTTGGTCGTGCCGTTGACCGCCTGTGAAGGCCAACTGCCGACGCCGGCTGCTGATACCTCCACCAAGGTTGCGCCGGATTTGACCGAGGCGCAGGAGAAGAAGATTCGTCTGAAGATTCTCAAGACGATCGATGAAGCCGATCAGGCCAAGAATCCCGATGGGTATGCGACCGTTATGGGCGGGCCCCAGCTGGACATTCGCATCAGCCAGACCACGATCAATCAGCGTGGCGGCGGTATGTCCGAATATGCGACCATTCCCAAGGACATCGCCCAGACGGTGATTCCTACGGACGACGGATGGCCTCGCTCGGTGTTCACCATCACGACCACCACCGAAGATCAGCAGTCCAAGCGTTTGCTGGTCTTCGATCAGGAATCCGCCCAGCAGAATTACAAGCTGATGGCTATGGCTCGACTGTTTGAGGGCGCCAAGCTGCCGAAGTTCGAGATTCCGACTATTGGCTCGCAGATGGGCACCGCAAAGGATGAGAAGCTGGTGGCCGCTCCCGCCGATGCCTTGGCCCAATACGCCGATGTGCTGCAGAACGGCTCCAAGAGCCAATACGCTTCCAAGTTCGCAGACGATTTGCTGCGCCAGGAACTGGCCAATACCACGGCCAAGGTGCAGGAAGGTATGCAACGCAACAACGGTACGCAGGAGCAAAAATTCACCGCTGTGCCTGAACAGATGTGGGTGATGCGTGCTGCAGACGGTGCCGGTGATCTGGTGGTTGGCCGTATTAACGGCGAATGGACTCGCAAGGCAGGGGATGGCCGCGAATCGCGGCCGGCTTCCGACGACGAGAAGGCGCTGTTCAATAGCGACAAGTACACCAGCACCATGAAGGTCACGTATGTGAACGTGGTGGCCTTGTACATTCCGTTGGCAAGCTCCGGTGAGCAAATCACCGCCGTGGGCGCCGACCGTCAGCCGGTAAAGGTCGAAGCGCTGTAGTTGTTGCCGCCGCCCACCGCGCGGTTAACGCCCCACCACGATATGATTCATCCACCACGATGTCGGTAAGTTTTACCTTTCGCACAATGGTGCCGTTTTGAGTCACATCGTGGTGGGCGTTTTGCTACGTGGTGGGAATTTCACCGCGTAGTGGAAGAATCCCTACGTGGTGGGAATCGGCATTACAATCAATGTCAGCAAATGTGATTGTTGTTGTACGCGAATCGCGTGGAATCGGGAGGCATTATGGCAGAGCAGCAGTTCAATCCGGGAGTCTCATTGGCGGGCGCCGTCGATTTGGAGGCGCTGAAGCATCAGGTCAAGGCCAAGCCCGGCCAGGCGGGTGGCGCTCCTGCCGCTGGTGGGTACGTGATCGACACCACCGAAAACACCTTCCAGGCAATGGTGCAGACTTCTGCGACCTTCCCGATCCTGCTGCTTCTGTGGGTGCCGACCGATGACCGCCTGTTCCCGATGGCCCGTGCACTGGGCGACGCGGTGAACGCCCTGAACGGCCAGATTCAGCTCTCCCGTATCGATATCTCGTCCAATCCTTCGATTGCCCAAGCGTTGCAGGTGCAGGGCGCGCCCGCACTGTTCGCGTTGATTGCCGGCCGTCCGATGCCACTGTTGCAGGGCCTTCCGGGTGACGACGAGCTCAAGCAACTTACCGACGAGGTGATTCCGAAGATCATTCAGGCCGCCGCGCAGTCTGGTGTGAACGGTACCGCGCCGTACTCGGGTGATCCTGATTCCGATGCCGCCAAGAGCGCTGGTGCCACCGGTGCCGGCGTGGGTGCTGAGCAGGTGCCGCCGGAGCATGCCGAAGCCCATCGTTTGGCCGAGGAGGGCGATTACGCCGGTGCCGCCGCCGAATACGAGCGCGTGCTCGAATCCGACCCGTCCGATGCACTGGCCGCCCGCGAACGTGCGAAGCGCTGTTGCTGGCCCGCTCCGGGTCCGCTGATGTACGTGACGTGCGTGCCGCTGCCGCCGCAGCGCCGGACGATGTGGAAGCGCAGTTGGCTGTGGCTGATATCGACATGATCGGTGGCCAGATTCAAGACGCTTTCGACCGTTTGCTGGACTTTTTGGCCGCCGGGCACAAGGCCGATATCGAGCAGGTTCGCAAGCGTCTGCTCGAATACTTCACCATCCCCGAACCCACCGACCCGCGTCTGGCCCGCGCCCGCCGTCGCCTAGCCACCCTCATGTACTGATTGGTTTTGGCTCCCCTCTTTGAGGGGAGCTGTCAGGCGTAGATGACTGAGGGGAGCGCGCGAGCGTACTTGATTGCTTCTCCTAAACCATCCGATTCTTCCCGAAATATTGCTGGAACCTTGGCCCCTCCAGCGCCAGTTCCTCCTCGAAATCATCCGCCCACTTGCAGAACGGACGGTTGGCGAGACCATCGTTATTGAATCGCGCCTGATCGGTGATTTCGGTGATGCAGAATTTCGGAATCGTCAGATTGGTAACCGGCTCGGATCGTTCGGCCTCGGCTACGATCAGCGGCGCGTTCGGCCCGCCGAACACGTCCACGCTCCAGCCGTCTTCCGCAATCCACACGGAATACCGGTTCTTGATGATTACCGAGCCGCCGCGCTTGATGAGTTCGGCGGCGATGCGCGTGTCGATCTCGCGCTCGACCTCGTAGCGCGTGCCGCCCACGGACGGACCTTTGACGGTGACATATGCTTCCGAGAACCGGTCGCGGTATTCGTCCAGCACGGCCACCGGATTTACGTCGGGCGTCATGTCGACGTGAACCTTGCGCGAGACCAGCCGCACGCGCAAGGCGTAATTGTCGGCATGCACGTAGTAGCTCTGAATGATGAGGGTCGGGGCGTCGCCGTCGTCGTATTCCGCCGGCAGTTCGCGGCAGAAGAAGCGGCGTTCGTATTCGAAGTCATCTGTAGGTTCCGACATAACCCCATTGTAGAGCCGATAATGGCGATTTTCTCGTTATTTTGGCGACGTATGTGCCGCATGCAACGTGATGTGGTGTACAGTAAAGAAGTTGCTCGGGTTTGTAGCTCAGTGGATAGAGCGTCTGTCTCCGGAACAGAAGGTCGTGGGTTCGATCCCCATCAAGCCCACCAGCATGGCTTTCGGCTAACCGCCGGAAGCTTTTGCATATTCGGCGCGTGCAAGGCTGGTGCTGGTGTCGGCAATGGCAAGGCCGGTGATGTCGGCTCGCTTGGGTCGTGGAAAAACCGTCCGGTTTGGCGAGAACGGTAGCCGAATCGTCTGGAATCGTCTGGAATCGTCTGGAATAGCAAGGAATAGTCTGTTGATGGCCGTATGCCGGGCATCATGCGCGCTAAACGCGACTTTGCTCAGTAGACTGCTACGTAATCGGCATTGCCAATCGTTGCTGATCGTGCGATTGGTCGTAGCCGGTGGTGATGTGTACCGGCGCCGGCCGCAGCAGGTGGGCGCCCCCAAGATGAGAAGGAGCACAATATGAGCGAAAAGATGGAAGCCGTAGCCACTTCCGAGGCGCCGGCCGCGCTGGGCGCATACAGCCAGGCGGTGAAGGCCAATGGCTTCGTGTTCGTATCCGGCCAGCTGGGCATTGATCCGGCCACCGGCGAACTGGCGGGCGAGACCGCTGGAGAGCAGGCTGCACAGGCGCTGAAGAATATTAAGCACATTCTCGACACTGCCGGTACCGGCATTGAGCATGTGTGCCGCGCCACCATCTACCTGAAGAACGTCGAGGACTTCAAGGAAGTGGACGCACGTTACGCTGAGGTGTTCATCGGCTCCGTCAAGCCCGCCCGCGTGGCCTTTGGCAACAACATGATTCCCAAGGGCGCGCTCGTGGAGATTGACGCCATCGCGGTGGAGTGATTCGAACGTTTTCCCGGCGCGTCTGCGCGCATGGTGTGTGCAGACGGGCCGCCGCGTATTGTGCGACGCATTCCCGGGAATGTTGCGCTGGAATCGTTGGGCGGTGGTCCGTGCCACAATAGAGACCATGGCATCCAAAGGAAAACCGTCGCCGCGTTCGGCCGTAAGCCCGCTGAGTGATGAGCAGGTCAAGCGTCTGGCCGCCCGCCACACGCTTGTGGACTCGACACAGTATTACCCGACCGGCCCCCGCACGCCCAATCAGCCGGAAATCAACGCCCAGAATCCCAAGGCCACCAAACGACTGCTGGGAGGGGTGTCCATTGTGTTCCGCGCCAGCTGCAAGACCAAGGCCTGGGGCTTGGAACAGGTGCCGGAAACCGGACCGTTCATCACCGCCGCCAGTCATGTCACCATGTTTGATGTGTTCGTGCCAATGATGAGCCTGTTCCACATGGGCCGCCGCCCCCGTTACATGGCCAAGGCCGAGATGGCGAAGTGGCCATTGATCGGCAAGTGGTTCCAGTTGGTCGGCATGCAGCCGGTGCAGCGTCATTCGGGCAAGGCCAAGCAGATCGAAGAGACCTCGATTGATATTCTGACGTCCGGCCGCCCGCTGACGGTCTGGCCGGAAGGCACCGTGACCCGCGACCCGAAAAAGTGGGTGATGAGCATTAAGGAGGGCGTGGGATATATCGCCCTTGAATCCTCGCGCAGACTGGGGCATCAGGTGCCGCTGTACCCGGCGGTGACGTGGGGTGCCGCCTCCATCAACCACTGGTGGCCATGGCCGCGCAAAAACGTGGTGATGTGCTATGACCATGCGCTCGATTACTCCGATCTGCTTGCCGACATGGACTCATGGGGTGAAGAGCCGCCTGCCGAGGCCGTGAACGAGCTGATGTGGCGCGTGCTCAAACGCATGAACACAGTACTGGAGGAAATTCGTGGCGAGCAGTTCCCCGCTGAAGGCTACTGGGACTACCGCAGTATGAGTCGTAAGCCTTGGCCTGAAGCCGGCGGCCCGTTCCCGGCTGAGAAGTAGCCGCACCGGTTCCCGTACGGGGAGCCTAGGCGAGTAGCATGGCACAAGATTGTGCCGATGAAGTTGCGCGACAAGCGAAGGTAGGAATTTGATATGGGTAAAAATATAACGGTTCTCGGTGCAGGAGCATGGGGTACTGCTTTCGGCCAAGTGCTGGCGGACGCAGGCAACACGGTGACCATGTGGGCCAAGGAGCAGCAGATTGTCGAGGGCATTCGCGATCACCACCACAACGCCGTGCGCCTGCCGTCCGTCGAAAAGTTGCCGGACAACATGACCGCCACTGGGGATCGCGCCGAAGCCGTCAAGAACGCGGACATCGTAGTCGTGGCCATCGCCGCGCAGTTCGCGCGAGTGGCACTCGTCGAATTCAAGGGACTGATTCCCGATCACGCCATCGTCGTCAGCCTGATGAAGGGCATCGAGCGTGGCACCAACAAGCGTATGGACGAAGTCGTCCGCGAATCCCTTGACTTGCCGGCCGACCGGTTCGCCGCCATTTCCGGACCGAACCTGTCCAAGGAAATCGCCGATCGTCATCCCGCCGCCACCGTGGTGGCTTGCACGAACCTCGATAATGCCACGAAGGTGGCCGAGGCATGCACCACCTCCTATTTCAAGCCGTTCGTGACCACCGACGTCATCGGCCTGGAAATGTGCGGCAGCCTGAAGAACGTGACCGCGCTGGCCGTGGGCATGGCCCGTGGTGCCGGCTACGGTGAGAACACCGCAGCCATGATCGAAACTCGTGGACTGGCCGAACTGACCGCGCTGGGCGTAGCCGCTGGCGCCGATCCCAAGACCTTCTTCGGCTTGGCCGGTGTGGGCGATCTCATCGCCACCTGTGGCTCTTCGCTGTCTCGTAACTATACGTTCGGCGCGAATCTCGGCAAGGGATTGACGGTCGAAGAGGCCACCAAGGTCAGCAACGGTGTGGCCGAAGGCGTGCCCACCACGGATGCGGTGGTGGCTCTTGGCGATCAGCTTGATGTGCCGACCCCGTTGGCGTATCAGATGAGCCGCGTGCTGAACGAAGGCATTTCCTGCTCGGAGATGCTTGCCGGACTGTTCGGTCACGAGGTTACCGGCGAATAACGAGAGAAGCGACGTATACGTGGCGTATACGTTGTACGTGCAAGTCGCGTGGCGTATACGTCGTTGACGTGCACGAGTAGACTGGTGTGCGTCTCTTGTGCGCGGCGTTCCGAGCGCGGTTCGGTCCGGTTGGCGGTGCAAAGCATAGGCTTGAAAACGGTTGTAGTTTCAACAAAAGGATGGTTATGGCCAAGAAGCGTGTTGTGGTGCTCTATGGTGGGCGTGCAGACGAGCATTCGATTTCCTGCATCTCCACTGCCGGTGTGCTGGGGGCCATGGACACTGAACGGTTCGAGCCGATTCCGGTCGGCATCACCAAGGACGGCAAGTGGATCATCAATGGCGAAGATCCGCGTGGCTGGAACTTGGACGGCGGCGAGCTGCCGACCGTAAAGATCACCCCGGAATCGCGCCCGGTGATGCTTGACCCCTCTCGCGGACAGGACGGTTTCTTCATCGGCGAGCCCAGCCACATCAATTCCGCCGATTCCGGCTTCGGCACCAGCTTCGTCAGCATGTCCGACCCGGAAATGCACCATGTGCTGACCTCCCTTGGCCATGTGGACGCGGTACTGCCGGTGCTGCACGGCCCCTATGGCGAGGATGGTACGGTTCAAGGCCTGCTGGAAATGATGGGTGTGCCGTACGTGGGGTGCGGAGTGTTTGCTTCCGCCGCCTGCATGGATAAGCATTACACCAAGGTGGTACTGGATGCCGCCGGCATTCCCACCGCGCCCGGTGTGACGGTCGATGCGCGCAACTTCACCGCCGCCGATGTGCTTGCCGAGATCGAGGACGCCGGTCTTACTTATCCGCTGTTTGTCAAGCCTTCGCGCGCAGGCTCCAGCTTCGGTGTGACCAAAGTCGAGAAAGCCGATGACCGCGAGACCCAGCAGGATCGTCTGGCCGCCGCCATCGCCACCGCCGGCGAGCACGACTGGAAGGTGCTCGTCGAACAGGGGATTGATGGTCGCGAAATCGAATGTGCCGTGCTGTGCCCGAAGGCCGGTGACGAGCCCGAGGCCAGCTGGCCCGGCGAAATCGTGCTCGATCATCAGAACGACGACCAGTTCTACGATTTCGACTCCAAGTACATGGATGCCTCCGCCAGCCACGTGGAAGTGCCTGCCAATCTGCCGGTCAGCGTGCTTGAGGACGTGCGTGACGTGGCCCGTCGCGCGTTCAAGGCCGTGGATGGTGCCGGCTTGAGCCGTGTGGACACCTTCGTGACGCCTGATGGCACGGTGATGGTCAATGAAATCAACACCATGCCCGGCTTCACGCCGATTTCCATGTATCCCAAGGCTTGGGATGCCACCGGAGTGAGCTACACCGAACTCATCACGCGATTGATTGAGGGCGTGCTGAGGTAAGTGTGGTGCGGAATCGGCCGCAGGCCGGTTCCGCTATTGACACATCGCCCATACCTGTCAGTAATTCATGCCAAGTTTTCCTAAGTTCAACAGGCGTACAGCAAATGGCGAACGCAATTCACTTGCGCGCCAGTGTCAGGACAGATTAGGCGCATAGTTTCTTTTCTTGGATTCACGGGCCGCGCGAATGCCGCGCATACCAAGCCCGACTCCCCAGACTGTCGTCTGGATGATGTTGAGAAAAGGAACATTATGAACAACCTGCGTAAGATCGCGGCCGGCTCCCTCGCCGCCGTGCTCGCGTTCTCGATGGCCGCCTGCGGCTCGAGCAACGCCTCCTCCGATGGCACCGGCGAAAGCACCGGCAAGGCCGTCACCGTGAACGAAAAGTCCGCCAAAGCCACCTCCCTCGCCGACTTCGGCACCATGGAAGACCTCGAGAAGGCCGCCAAGGAAGAGGGCGCGCTGAACGTCATCGCCCTTCCGCACGACTGGTCCAACTACGGCGAGGTCATCGAGAGCTTCAAGAAGAAGTACCCGGAGATCAAGGTCACCGAGCTCAACCCGAACGCCTCATCCAAGGAAGAGCTCGACGCCGCCAAGACCAACAAGGGCACCGACGCCGCCCCCGACGTCTTCGATGTCGGCCAGGCCATCGCCGCCACCTCCACCGACTACTTCGCCCCGTACAAGGTGCAGGCCTGGGACAAGATCCCGGACACCGCCAAGGACGCCGACGGCGCCTACTACGCCGACTACACCGGCATCATGTCCGTGGCTGGAACGCCGACAAGTACGGCGACATCAGCTCCCTGGACGACCTGCTCGACCCGAAGTTCGCCGGCACCGTGGCCCTCAACGGCAAGCCCGCCGAGCTGGCGCCGCCTTCAACGGCTACCTGATGGCCAACCAGCTCGCCGGTGGCGACATCAACAACCTGCAGCCCGGCCTTGACTACTTCAAGAAGCTCAAGGAAGCCGGCAACCTGACCACCGTCGACGTGACCAACGGCACCATCGACTCCGGCCAGACCGGCGTGGTCTTCGACTGGACCTACAACCAGGCCTCCTACAAGAAGGAGCTCAAGGACAAGGGCGTGAACTGGAAGTACAAGACCTTCCCGAAGGCCCAGGTCGTCAGCTACTACAACCAGGCCATCAACAAGGACGCGCCGCACCCGGCCGCCGCCCGCCTGTGGGAGGAGTACCTGTACACCGCCGACGCCAGAACCTGTGGTTCAAGGGCGGCGCCAACCCGGTGCTGCTCGATTCCATGAAGGAAGACGGCACCGTCGACCAGGCCACTCTGAAGGACGCCATCACCATCGAAGGCGAGCCGGTCTCCTACACCAACGACGACTCCACCCGCATCACCGAGTGGCTCCAGAACAACTGGGACAAGACGATCGGCAACTGAGGCACAGACCGATGACCGCCGCAATCGCACCCATTGCATCGAACGGACCTGCTGCCGCCAAGGCCGCGGGTCCGTCCGCTACTCCCGCTTCTCCTCTCTCCTCGGCGATGGCCAAGCACCGCCAGGAGCTGGGCACGCTCGCCACCACGCTCCCGTTCTTCGCCTACACCGCCTGCTTCCTGCTCGCACCCACCGTCATCGTGATTGTCGGTGCATTTCAGGATCGCAGTGGCAACTTCACGCTCGCGAACTTCAATAAGATGTTCGAGGCCAACACCATCGCCGCATTCGGCACCTCGATTCTGGTGTGTTTAGCATCCTCTCTGATCGGCGCAGTGGTGGGCGCGCTCGCTTCCTACGCACTGGTCATTGGTGCCAAGCCGAACGGCCTGCTGCGTCGTATGGTCTCCGCCATCTCCTCCGTGCTTGCTCAGTTCGGCGGCGTGATGCTCGCGTTCGCGTTCATCGCCACCATCGGCATCAACGGTATCGGCACCATGCTTATCAAGACACTGACCGGCTACACCGTGAACCCGAACTGGCTCAGTTCGTTGCCGGGCCTGGTGACCATCTACTGCTACTTCCAGATTCCGCTGATGATCATCATCTTCCTGCCCGCGGTCGATTCGATCCGTCCACAGTGGCGCGAGGCATGCGAATCCCTCGGTGGCAACACGTTCCAGTACTGGACGCGCGTGGCCTGCCCGATTCTGGCACCCCGCTTCATCTCCGCGTTCCTGCTGCTGTTCGCCTCCGCGTTCTCCGCATACGCGACCGCCGCGGCCCTGTTCTCCCAGCGTTCGATTCTGGTGCCGCTTATGATCCAAGGTGCCATGCGCAACGAACTGGACCCCAACCAGCAGGGCTTTGCCCAGGTGCTGGCATTCGCAATGATCATCGTCGTGGCCATCGTCATGCTGTTGAGCCACGCCGTGGAAAAGAGGGCCGGACGTTGGCAATGACCGAAACTTCCGCAACCAAGCCGCCGCAGCTGCGCGCCGCTCGTGCGCGTAAACAGAGCATCATCAAATTCGTGATCCTGTTCGTCACCCTGGCGTTCCTGTTCGTGCCGCTGCTGGCCATGCTCATCTTCACCCTGCGTCACCCGCTGTCCGGCCGCTGGTCGGCCGCGCCGTGGATCGCGATTTTCACCGGCAACGGCGAGTCGCTGGGTGCCGACCTGACCGTGCTGTGGCAGGGCATCGGCACCTCGCTGGCCCTGAGCGCGGTCACCGTGGTGATCATGCTGGTGCTGCTGGTGCCCACCATGGTCATCGTGCATATTCGCTCCAAGGTTTTGGAGCGCGCGATCGAATGGGTGGCCACGCTGCCGCTGACCATCCCGGCCATCGTGCTGGTGGTGGGTTTGGGCCCGATCTACCGCTGGCTGTCCGCCGACGTGCTGAGCACCAACCAATCTGGCTGTGCTTTGCCTACGTGATTCTCGTGATGCCGTTCGCCTTCCGCGCGATCGCCGTGGGGCTTAACTCCATCGACGTCAAGACGCTGGTCGAGGCATCCCGCTCGCTCGGTGCCTCCTGGCCCAAGGTGTTCTTCAAGGTGATCATCCCGAACCTATGGCAGTCGATTCTCTCGGCATCCTTTATCTCCATCGCCGTGGTGCTGGGCGAATACACCGTCGCCTCGCTGCTCGGCCGTATGAACCTGCAGGTCGCGCTCTACCAGCTCGGCCAGTCCAATTCTCAAATCTCCACCGCCATGTCGCTGCTGGCTCTGCTCTTCGGTGCGGTGCTCCTCGTTGCGCTCGACCTGATCTCCGACGCAATGCGCAAGTCAAGGGAAGGTAAGTAACCTGATGAACAGCAATTCGATTTTCACCCGTCGCCATGCCGGTGCCGATGCCGCGGCTTCTGTTTCGCACCCGCCACCACGTCCGCTGCCGCCGAGGACGCCTTCAAGAACGATCCCACCGCCACCCTCGAAGGCGTGCGCGGCAAGGACGTGACCAAGGCCGCCAAGGCCCTGCTCAAAGACAGCGTCAAGCGCGGCGGCGGCTCCATCCAGATGCGCGACGTCGTCAAGATCTACCCCGGCTCCACCGTTCACGCGCTCGACGACTTCAACCTGGACATCAAGCCCGGCGAAATGGTCGTGCTGCTCGGCGGCTCCGGCTGCGGCAAGTCCACCGCGCTGCGCTCGCTCGCCGGCCTCGAAGACATCCAGGGCGGCCGCATCATGGTCGGCGGCCAAGACGTCACCGGCGTGCCGGTCAACAAGCGCGAGATGGCCATGGTGTTCCAGGCCTACTCGCTTTTCCCGCACATGACCGCCCTGGAGAACGTGGAATTCGGCCTCGAAGTGCGCGGCATGGGCAAGGCAGAACGCCGCAAGATCGCCATGGAACAGCTGGAGCTCGTGGGACTTGCCGATCAGGCCAAGAAGTACACGCAGCAGATGTCCGGCGGCCAGCAACAGCGCGTGGCCCTGGCCCGCGCGCTGGCCGTCAAGCCGCGCGTGCTACTGCTCGACGAGCCGCTCTCCGCCCTCGACGCCAAGGTGCGCGTCCAGCTGCGCGACCAGATTCGCCGCATCCAACTCACCACCGGCACCACCACCGTCTTCGTGACCCACGATCAGGAAGAGGCGCTGGCCGTGGCCGACCGCATCGGTGTGATGAACAAGGGCAAGATCGAGCAGATCGCCGCCCCGCAGAACCTGTACCAGCGCCCCGCCACCGAGTACGTGGCCACGTTCATTGGACTCACCAACCGCCTGCCCGGCGCATCCAATGGCGACGAGGCCGTGGTCTTCGGCCAGCGCGTGCCGCTGCTCGCCGGCTCCGCCAAGGGCGATTCCGTGGCCGTGCTCGTGCGCCCGGAGAACCTGACGCTGGCCTTGGCCGGCAGCAGCGATTCGCACGTCGGCGAACGCGCCCGCGTGGAGGTCATTCACTTCCTTGGCTCCTTGGTGCGCGTGGATACGGTCATCACCTCCGGCGAATACCAGCGCTGGAACAAGGGCGAACAGCTCAAGGCCACCGTGCAGCTGCCCGCCAGCGAGCTGCCGGCCGGTCTGGCGGTGGGCGATGACGTGATTGTCACCCCGCGTCCGGTCGCCGCGCTCGCCTGCTGAATGGCGTTGCGATGATCGTGCGGTTCTGTTCTGTTTTTGTGACTGTACGATCGTCGAATGGCTTATCGGCAATGATGTGTGTGGGACGGCGGCGATTTTTGGGCGATTATCGCGTGCCGTCCCACAGCAATCTTGCAGAGTAGGGGACTTTCTCGGCATTGGGAATGATTGACGTTGATCATTCCTTGCCCATTGATGATTTCCTCCCCCATTCCCAATGCAATCGAAACGCCGTGCCGTATTCTTGAAGAGTATTGCACGTGTGATCGGTCCGTTTGCGGCCAGTAACTATGGGGGATAAGTATGAGCGAACCAATGCCGCCGGCGCAGCAGCCGCAGGCACCTCAGCAATCGCAGCAGCCGCAACAATCTCCACGCGATTGGTGGTTCACGGCCCATCGCCGGTTTTCGACAATCGGCTCGGCGCTCGCCATTATGATGGTGTTCTGGATCGGACTGAATATTCTGGCCACTGAAGCACTACGAACGCTGCTTGGCACCGATGTGCCCGCTTGGGCTGTGCTGCTCGCCTCCTCCGGACCGCTGTATGTGGTGGCCATGCCGCTGAGTATGTTGGCCTTCACTCGCGTACCGGTTATTCGCACCCGGCAGTACCCCATGAAGGCGGGGGAGTTCATTCAGATTTTCGTCATGTGCATTCCGGTAATGTTCTTGGGCAATATGATTGGCAATATATTGTCTGCCGGAGCCACTGATGGTCAGGCCACCAATCGCATCAACGACGTGATTCTTGGCAGCGACTGGCGGGTGAACGCATTGTTCATAGGCCTGTTGGCACCGGTTTGCGAAGAATGGATTTTTCGCAAGGAGATTATCTCCCGCCTGCGCCGGTACGGAGAGAAGACCGCAATCATATTCTCCGCATTGGCATTCGCGCTATTCCATATGAACGTGTTCCAGTTCTTCTACGCCTTTGGCCTAGGACTGATGTTCGGATATGTATACACGCGCACCTCCCGACTGCGGTATTCGGTGGCTATGCACATGCTGATCAACCTGAACGGGTCAGTACTCGCCCCATTGGTGATACAACAGATCGATCCCCGCATCCTCGACGGCACGGTCAGCGAGGCCGAAATCATGCGTATGGCTGAAGCCGGCAACATGGGCGACATGGGCATCATGATGTTGTACGGCACAGTGATGTTGGGCCTCTGCATTGCCGGTATCGTACTGCTTATCACCAAGCGCAAGAGCTGGGAGTTCTATCTTGCGCCAGAGGAGTTGCCTGCGGGGCTTAAAATACGCACCGCCTATGCCAATCCCGGCGTTATCGCGTACCTACTGTTGACTGTGATGCTTACCGGTTGGATGCTGTTCGCATGACTGTCATAGCCGGACCCAGAGAGGCGAGCCGGGAGATATCACAGATTGCCTGACGAGCCGCCATCTTCAACAAGGTATTCGGTGCCCGAACCGGCGATGGCTCGCGCCGCCATATCTTTGATGGTGGAAGGCAGCACACCCTCGCGCGCGAACACAAGCACTTGGCCGGTCATGCCGTAAGGGGAGAAGCCGGTGAACTTGACCAATGGCGGCTGGCCCTCCAGCGCCACGTCGGCGGTGGCTTTGGTTACGCGGTCGAGAATATCCTGACTGATCGCAGACGGGTCGCCGGAGGCCTTGGCCGTGAACTCAAGCGTGGCCATGCCTTCGCTGACCGGCGTGAGCTTGGTCAGGGCGGCCGTATTGAGTACCGAATTGGGGATGACCATCATGTCTCCGGAACGGGTGCGCACCACGGTTTGACGCCAGGTGATGTCGTGCACGGTGCCTGTGACGCCTTGAATGGTCACCAGATCGCCGGGTTGGATTACGCGGCCCAGCATCAGGCCGAAGCCGCCGATGATGTTGGCGATTGTATCCTTCAGACCCAGCGAGATCGCCACACCTCCAACACCAAGGGCGGTGATAAGTGTGGTCGGATTGATGCCGAATACGGGCTGCAGTACCATCGCTGCGCCGGTGACCCAGATGGTCACGCGCGTGAGGTGCACGAAAATCGAGGCGCTGGGAATCTGAGAATTGTCCAGAATCTTGCGCAACACGCGGCTGATGACGCGGTCGGCCACAAATACGATGGCCAATACAATGGTCAGCCAGATGAGTTTGCCGGCGTCACCTGAAACCAGCGTGCGATGTCTTCTGCATATTCAGTCATACGCCTACTGTATCGGTCGTTTCTGGTGAAGTCGTGGAGACGGGGTGGCAGAAAGCGGAATCGGCCTACGGTCGATTCCGCTACTCCTGGCGTTCGCGGCAGGTCTGGCCGAGGCCGCGGGCCAGTCGAATCGGATCGAGAATCTCGTCCAACTGCTCGGCGGGCAGGTCGGTGCGTTCGCCGGCCACCTCGCGCACGGTACGGCCGGTATGTACGGCTTCGGCGGCGATGTCGGCCGCGTGCTCGTAGCCGATGTAGTGGTTGAGCGCGGCGGAAATCGACGGTGAGGACTGGGCGTATGAACGCCCCAGGTCAGCATTGATTTCGATGCCTTCCACGCAGTTGACGCGGAACGTCTCCATGGCGTGCGTCAGCAACGCCATGCCGGTCAGCAGCTCATGCACCATCACCGGGTCGAAGGCGTTCAGCTGCAACTGTCCCTCGGCCACAGCCCAGTTCACAGTCACGTCCATGCCGAAAATCGTGAAGCAGCACTGGTTGACGCATTCGGGGATCACAGGGTTCACTTTGGCCGGCATGATCGACGATCCGGCCTGGCGAGCCGGCACGTTGAGATCGTTGAAACCGCAGCGCGGCCCGGAATTGAGCAGTCGCAAATCTCGGCGGCCTTCTTCAGGTGCACGGCGAGGCTCTTGATGGCAGCCGACGTGGCCACGTACGCGCCCATATCCGTCATGGCGGCCACCGGATCGGGCGCGGCGGTGACCGGCAGCCCGGTGATTTGCGCCAGATGCTTGATAGCGGACTTGCGGAATCGCAGATCCGCGCAAATGCCGGTACCGATGGCGGTGGCACCGAGGTTGAGCTGGGCCAGCAGCGGCACCACGCGATCGAATGCAGCCAAATCAGACTTCAACAGCGTGGCAAACGCATGAAATTCCTGACCATAGGTCATTGGTACGGCGTCCTGCAGCTGCGTGCGGCCAATCGTCACGTCATTGATATGTTTGTCGGCCAGATCGTGGAAGGCCTTGGCGAGTTTCTTGGTGGACTCGGCGAGCGGCCCGATCGCGTCGATAAGCGCGAGTTTGCAGGCGGCCGGGTAGGTGTCGTTCGTGGACTGCGACTTGTTGACGTCGTCGTTCGGATGGATGTATGTGTAATCGCCGCGCTGGCGGCCGGCGATTTCCAACGCACGGTTGGCGATCACCTCGTTCATGTTCATGTTCGACGAGGTGCCGGCACCGCCCTGCATCACATCGACCGGGAACTGATCGGCCAGTTTGCCGGCCTCAATTTCTAGGCAGGCGGCGCGAATGGCCTCGGCCTTGGCCGGGTCGATCAGGCCTAATTCCTCATTGGCGATGGCGCAGGCGCGCTTGACCGTGGCATAGGCGCGAATCAGCTCGGGATGTTGGCTATCGGTGATGCCGGAGACCGGGAAGTTGCCGATAGCGCGCTGGGTGTGAATACCCCAGTAGACGTTCGCCGGCACCTCCATCTGGCCGATGCAGTCATGTTCCAGACGGGTCTTGTTCGATGTTTCGCTCATGCTTCCATCTTCCTGTGCGTGGGTTGGAAACGCCAGCATGAGAGGCTGATTGCGCCTTGTGAGAAACCTCACGCGAGGTTCGTGCGGCGGAAACAATCCAGACTCGCTGGTTTTCGGTCAAGCGGTGTACCCGGGGAATCCTGCGGGGCCGTTCGACGATGAGATGGTGGATGGCGCGGCATGCGTGGCGGCGACCGGCATGCCGGGGGCGGTCGAATCCTGCGCATTGTGCACGAAGATGCGATTCCAGTAATTAAGCATGTCCTTTTGGCTCATGGCCAGGTATATGCCCATGGCCAGCACGGCCACATCTTCTTTAAGCAGGTCTTTGATTTCGATGGTGTCGCTCAATTCGGGCCAACGTTGCAGCACGGCGAGCATGCCGCCCACGGTGAACTCGACCATGAGATCGGTTTTCAGGTCAAGGTTCTTGGGGTCGCGTTGCAATGTGCTGAGCATTTGCAGACGGCAGAAGTCGCGCAGCGATTCGGTCAGTTCAAGCGTGCTGTGCGGGCCTGCCAACAGGGCCAGGTGGTCGAGGCGCTGACGCTGCTCTGGATCGGAGAGCGTGGCGGTGACGCGGTCTCGCCATTGTTCCTCGGGATTGCCGTTCGGATCGGGGGTGCGGTTGATCGGAATCGATTCGACCTGATGCAGGATGGCTGAATCGGCCAATTCGGGCAGGCTGGAGAAGTGATAGTAGAACGAATTACGGTTCACGCCAGCCTCACGCACCACGTCGGTAACGGTGATCTTGCGATAGTCGCGGTCGGCGAGCAATTCCCAGAAAGCGTTCTCGAGGCGTTCTTTGGCGGGCAGCACCTCGGAATCATGGCGTGGACGTGGCATCTCTTCCTCCTGATGCACCAGCGTGATATGGTCACGCTGTCTAATAACTTATTGGGCAGTATAACTATTATTTGTGGACATGTCTATGAGCTAATCGGCGATTTCAGTTGCGTCCTCCGCTGATGGCGAAGCTGTGGTGCCGGCATCGGCATCAGTATCGGCTCTGGCCGGAGCTGCGCTATCTGCTCCTGCTGCAGTTTCTGCTGGGATCTCGGCTGTTGCTTTGGAGGTCGCAGAACTTGGTGCGGAAGCCGGGGCGGGCGTCGGCTTGCGTTTGGCCGTGGACGCTTGAACAGTATCGCCAGGGCCTCAACCAAATGACGCCGGTCTGCGGGGGTCAGCCCAACGTACGCGCCAAGCATCGCCGGAATCGAAGCGGGGAAGTTGCTCATCACCTCGCTGAAGCTGGTGGCGCCGTTGGCGTGCAGCACGGTGAACAGCGCATCCACCGCACGCTCGCGCTGTTCGGGCGTAAGCGTGGCGATCCAATGGTTCAGCTCCTCGTTAAACAACTGCGAGCTGGAACTCAAATCCGGCTCGGTGATGAACTGGTCACCATCCAATAGCCAGGTGAAGGCGGAATGCTGCATGATGCCATCCGAATCGGAAGAGACCACGCGGCAAGGCTCCGGGGTCTCGAAAATCATGCCCACAATCGACGAACTCGGCACGATTTTCGTCACCTTCGGCTGGATGGTGCGGTAGGCGGGGCTGGTCACAATCTCCGGCGGGAAACCGGGGCCATCCAGTGAATAGACATGCTGAATGCGCTTGCGCACCTTGGGATCGGCGTTCATGGCCGCGTAAATCGCCAGATTGCCTCCCTTGGAATGGCCGACCAGAATAATCGGACCCTCCCACAGTCGCGCCACCATATCCAGATAGGCGCTGGCTGAACGTTGCGCCGGCACCGGATACTGGAAAGCCATATTGAAATCTTCCTTCCATCCGATGAGCGAATCATCGGTGCCGCGGAAGGAAATAACCAACGTGCCTTTGTAGGTCGGCTTTCGGCGCTTGTGGCCGTCGGGCAGTTGGAAGGTGGCGGCGGCGAATTGGGTTTGCTCACCCTGATTGATGTGCTCGACCACCGCGCCCAGGCGAACGTTGGCGTAGCGGGGGTTTTCGCCTGCGGCCTGGAACAGGTCGTGGGTCAGGTCCGGGTTGACCACTGAAACCATTTGGGCTTCGTGCGGCTTGTCGTCGGCATGTGTTTCCGGCGAACGATGCAGCTCGCGGTTGGCCTCGTCAAGCTTACCGATTCAAGCTCGGGATGCCAGATACCCTTCAGCCAGATCAGTGGATGCTTGGGTTCGAAAGCGCGAATGCGTGCGGCGAACGAGCCTGACCGCGTCTCATCCAGCATCAACGTCGGACAGACACTGGCCACATCCTCATAGATGAGCGTGGAGATGATCAAGGCGTCGATTTCGTTGAACGGCAAGTCGGCGAAGGAGCGCGTTTCGGTGTGCGCGTAATCGATAATGCCGGTCATACGCACCTCCTGCTTCCGTTGATATTGCATATCCCCTTGGGTCATGTGGTCTTGCGATCGCGTGCGGCCGTGCGGCTGCGCGCAGCAATTAACCATATGCATTCCATTGTAGGGATTGTACGGTTTTGGCCGGCGCGATCGAGCAAGACTGCACCGACGGCGAACAATTCGTGGAAGGATTCCCGTCAGCTTGTCGAAAATTGTCGGGTAGCAGGGTTGCGATGCCAGCCAGCCAACCACCCTCCGGCGTTACGTGCACTTCCCGCCAGCGGGAGGGGTAACCACTCAATCCTTTTGACGAGGCGGACCGCTGGGGCCGTCAAAGGTTCGGCAGATTGAAGCGGGCCAGATCCACGCCTTCGTGGTCGAGCAGTTCGGCCTTGATGTCGAGTCGGCCGCCGTAGCCGCCAAACGCGCGGCCCGAGCCGACTACGCGGTGACAGGGCACGATGATGGTAACCGGATTGCGCTTCACTGCGCCTCCGACCGCCTGCGCGGCCATGCGGCCGCCACCGCGTCGTTCGGCCAATTCGGCGGCGAGTTCGCCGTAACTTACCGTCATGCCATAGGGAATTTCGGCCACCAGATTCCACACTTCATGTTGGAATGGCGTGCCGGCGGGATGCAACGGCGGCGTCTGATCTAGGCCGGGGCGCTCGCCGGCGAAATAGGCGGTCAGCCATACGCGGGTCATACGGAACACATCGGGTTCACGATCGGATTCGCGATTCGAATCGAGAACGGCTTGGTGATCGGTGGCCCACCACCAGTCTTCAAGACAGAGCTCGGTCAGGCCCTCGCCGTCCGAGGCCATCATCATCCGGCCGATGGGCGTTTCGACTGTGGCCCGCATCAGTTGTCGTTGCGTCATACCGCCATTATCGCGCGTTGAGGGATGAGGCCCATACCGTGCCTGATTTCATGAAGGACGGCACGTCGGCGTAGTTCGGGAACTTCACTTCGGCGCTCGATAATCGTTGGAAAACCGGTGGGACACGCGGGGGCTTGGCTTTTTCCTGAGATTGGCGTATCTTTGTCACCTGTTGCCTGTGAAGGTAACACATGCGGACATAGCTTAGTTGGTAAAGCGCAACCTTGCCAAGGTTGAGACCGCGGGTTCGAGTCCCGTTGTCCGCTCTCGGATGGTTGATTCATGCTGATTGATTCGACCGGATGATGACCCGGGCGGTTGGCGCAGTGGTAGCGCACTTCCCTGACACGGAAGGGGTCACAAGTTCGAATCTTGTATCGCCCACTCGATGAATCGCCGGCAGAATGTTGCCGGTTTTTTCATCACAAGCTCGGGCGATTGGCGCAGCGGCTAGCGCACTTCGTTCACACCGAAGGGGTCGTAGGTTCGATTCCTACATCGCCCACCCGATATCACGCTCGTCAGTCTATGATGCGGGCATTTTCTATATCTGCCGTGCACGGTTCCTTATATGGCGTCCGGCCTCGGGTGGCATTTGGCTGTGAGCGGTTTCCGATTATGAGTGGCGTCCGGCCGTCGTGCAATCCCGCTGCGCGCGGTGCCGTTTGGGCTGTAATACGGGTGCTTTGAACCGGCCATAACTTCTTCATATGTCCCGGGGCTTGTGTCGTGTGCCGCGGCGCGCTTCCATAGTGGATATGGCGGTGCGGAAGGGGAGCCGCCATACTTACTTACTTACTTACACAAGGACGTCTTGGTCCGCCAGGGCAACGCGCATGGAAAGGGGTTTGCGATGGTGTGCACCACGCTGAATTTCGCGGAGAAATACCTGCTGAAAACCGAAGTCAGGTCCGTTGCCGGTATGTCCGGCGGTACTTCCGATGCTGGTACTGATTTCGATGTCGATCTCGGTGGCGAGGGCGACCTCGGAAGCGATCATGCCACCGGTTTCAATCGCTCGCTATCGGCCGACGATTATTGGGCTGCAGCCGGATATGCCGATGAGTCATTGTATTGATGGACGTGATGACGCGGTAAGGGCGCGTCGATAAGTGCGGCTGGTGTCGCGGCTGATGCCGCATCTGGTGCTCGTTCGGTGGTCGCGGCTGATGTTCCGTACGGACCGCCTGCAATGGTTTTGCATCGGTGGTGCGTCAAAATCCGGACCGTCGCCGACGCTGTTGACGTCTGGCGGCGTTGGAGGGACAGATAATGGATTGTCAACGCCGCTGAGAACGATTGGCGACGGTGGTGGGACAGCGGATGCCCCACCACGTCGCAAGAGTGGTACTTGTGTCGGTGGCGTCCAAGACATGGCCCGGCACCGACATCAGATACTCTGAACGTCGGCGGATTCCCGTTCTGTGTCCCAGCGCCGACGTTTGATTCCTGCTTATGCGAGCTGGCGTCGGTAAAAAGGCAGAACTTGGTTCACCGGCGATGTCTCAGCACGTTTGCGCGCGTCGGATCCTTCTGGAGCAGCAGGAAAACGAGCGCCACAACGAGCAGGACGGCGATGGACAGCACGCCGAACGAAGCGTTGCCGGTCAGGGAGGTGGTGGTGGCTACCAGGAAGGTGCCGATGATTGAGGCGGTTTTAGGGAAGAAACAATAGTGAGACCGGGGAACCCTTGAAATCATTGGGGAATCATGGTGGCGATGCATGCGATTAACACATGTTGTTAACACAGATGTGGAATGAGGAGGCGCGTGAGGCTCGTGGTCTGCGACGCATGAGTGTGACCGTGAGCTCCCCAGCTGATGAGCGTAAAGGCAGAGATTGGTTTCACGCGGAACTTGTCTGCCGAAGAGCGGCGATTGATGCAGGGTCTGTGCGATGCTCTGCAGCAGTTGCTGAACAAGCAGTACCAGCGGCGCATGTGGGACTGTTCGATAGCCTGAAAAATTTTGCCGCAGACAATCTAGGCAATGTGCTTGGCGGGGATTTCAATCTCGGTTCGATTGGTGATTTGCCGGCGGTAATCGGTGAGCATTTCAATGCCGATCAGTTGGGTGAAATCAACAGGTCGTTGGCGACCGTTTGAACGCCGACCGACTTGACGAGCTGCAGGCGCTGGCGGAGGAAAACATCTCCGCCGACCAGATCAGTCAGGTCGCTGGCGCAATTCAGGAGCAGGGTGCCAATCTGGACCTCGGATCCATTGCCGAACAAGCAGGACTGCCCGCTGACATCATCAGCCAGATTTCCGGACTATTGGGCAAGTAGTCGCCTTAAGCTTTAACGCTGACGGTGTTGTCTCGGCTATTGCGTGTTTTGCGGTCGCTCAGCAAATCATATGGGTCGTAGGTAACCGATTGCGAGCGCTGCTGTACACAGATGTGTACGTGGGTCGAAGCGGATTCGTGGTGGCAGGTGAGACAAGCTGCCCTCGCATGGCTGGAAAAGCTTCGGTCTCGTGGAGTGCGATGTTAAAGCTGCTCAGGTCAACGGAATGGCGGAATTCCGCCGATGCAACTTGTGGTTGCGCTCGAATAACCGGCGATTGCAACCCAAAGATGGTGGCGGGTGACATGGACGGCATGCCATAGTGAGCCCATCGGCCGAACATGACATGATAAAGATTACGTATGAAGGGACATTCCAATGAGTTTTCGCGCTAACCTGCAGTACCTACGTGCGCAACGCAACCTGACCCAGGAACGATTGGCCATGTTGCTTGGCGTCTCGCGTCAGGCCATTTCGAAATGGGAATCCGAAAAGGCCTATCCCGAGATGGACAAGCTGCTTATGATCTGCGACCTGTTCGGCTGCACGCTTGATGATCTGGTACTTGGCGATGTGAGTCGGCCTGCCACGTCGGCTTCTGCGGCCGGTTCGTCGAATGTTGACTCCTCGGCTGAGACGGCATCGCCTTTAGCCGCTTCTTCCAAAACGGCGGGCATAATCGCTCCTATCGCGGAGCTTGCGCAGGATATCACTGGCTACGATGAACATCGCCGCCGATTCGCGCTGCTGATTGCCGGCGGTGTTGCTGCGATTGTCGCCGGGGTTGGCATCGGCAACCTGTTCGATTCCAGCAATTCCATTCTCGGAGCGACGCCGCTCAACGATTTTCTGACGCTTCTGTGCGTCTGCGTGGGTGTGATTGCGGGGCTGGCGATGCTGATTCCAGGAGGTCTGTCGCGTATTGACTTCAAACGGCGTCACCCATATGTAGAAGATTTCTACACCGGGGAGGACCGCAGCCGAGAATTGCGGCTGCTGGTAATCGGCATCGTCGGTGGCATCTCGGCTATTCTGATTGGCATTGCGGTGACGGTGTATGCCGATGACATGCTCGGCGTCTCCGATGGCTGGCCCAACGCAATTTTTCTGCTGCTCTGTGCGCCCGGTGTTTTCGGGTTTGTCTACTGCGGCATGAGATACAGTCTGCTCAATATCAACGCATACAACAAAGCGGCCGAGGACGACCGCAAGGAGCATGCGGGCGAGCAGGATTTCTACGCCAAACTGACCGGCGCGGTATGCGGCATCATCATGATGATAGCCACGCTGATTGGCCTGTGCTTGCTGTTCCTGAGCCCAGCTGCTCTGCGCGGTGATTGGTCGACCGCCGGTACAGGCATGTTCTGGGTCGCATGGCCTATCGGCGGCGTGCTGTGCGGAATCGCGGCCATCGCCATCCAACTGTTCAAGGATTATCGCGAGCGCTGATTGCGCGTCGCAAATTAGTTAGTTTCGCGTCGGGTCTTTCTGCAGGAGCAGGAAGACCAGCGCCGCGACGAGCAGGACGGCGATGGACAGCACGCCGAACGAGGCGTTGCCGGTCAGGGACGTGGTGGTGGCCACCAGGAAGGTGCCGATGATCGAGGCGGTCTTAGGGAAGAAACAATAGTGAGATCGGGGAACCCTTGAAATCATTGGGGAATCATGGTGGCGATGCATGCGATTAACACATGTTGTTAACACAGATGTGGAATGAGGAGGCGCGTGAGGCTCGTGGTCTGCGACGCATGAGTGTGACCGTGAGCTCCCCAGCTGATGAGCGCAAAGGCAGAGATTGGTTTCACGCGGGATTGTCCCGATGTCAAGGTCATGATGCAAAAGCGTTAAGCATCCTACGGATTATATTGAGAAAAGAAGTCATTAGTAATACAATTGGCTTTGGAAAGGATTCATTATGAGCACTACCACTGTTCGCATGGATGATGATCTCAAAGCTGAAGTGAACGCCATTCTTGATTCCATGGGATTGAATTTCAATACGTTCGTGAATATGGCCAGCGTGCAGTTGGTGTCGCAGCGTCGTATTCCGTTCGAGGTGAAGGCGCCTGAACCCGTGCTGCCTCGCGCGGGACATGTTGCCGCCAATGGAGTTACGTACCGTGGGGTCGACGAACAGGGATATCCGGTGGTCGAAGTGCCGAACGCCATGGTGTTGAATCCAAGCCGGGGCGCCGATGGTGTTGCCGTACTGCCCAAGGCGTGGCGCGATGGCGAATGATCATGATATTCCGGAATTGATGCCGGTTCCGGAGCAATTGCATGTCTTCGACGTGTATCGCATGCAGGTGCGGTTCGAGGATGATCCGACGAAATCACGCAACCATTACGTGGCCGCCATCGTCATACAAGCCGACGACGACGGTGGAGTGGCTGTGAAACTGACCAGCAATCCAACCTGGCATGGGGCGGGCGATGTGCAACTGCCCGAGTATGAGCATGCCGGGCTTACCCATCTGACGACCGCTCGCTGCGCGCAGCTGGTGCGGTTCCTCCGGTCGGATCTACAGGGATTCACCGGTAGATTGAGTCGGAATGATGCCATACGTGTGGCCAATGCGGTCGGCGAGGTAAAGCCTGAAGAACAGGTGTGGCTGTAATTCTGTTCTGCCGTCTAACTGGTTCGGGGTACTCACTGTGAACCAGTGCACAATTGCGATGGTCGGATGTCTTTCTACAGTCCGCTTATATGTGAAGGTTTTGTGGTCGACGTTGCGTCATATGTTGCTTGTGACGTTGCGTAATGCGGCATATTGCTTGGTGAAAGGAGGTTAGGCCATGTCGATGGACGATGAAACGGACAGCCGATACACCACAGGGGACATCGCCAAACTCACTGGTGTGAGTGTGCGAACCGTGCAGTACTACGACGCCAAAGGTCTGTTGATTCCCAATGAGATCAGCGACGGCGGCCGAAGGCTGTATGGGGCTGCAGAGGTCGAGCGGATGCGGGTCATCCTTTTTCTCAAAGGACTCGGCTTCAAGCTGGAGCAGATTCGCTCGATTCTGTCGGACGAGCGGCCGGAACGGGTGCTGGTTGATTTGCTGGATCAGCAGACGGCATCCTTGCAGTCGGGTATCGCCGAGCAGAAGCAACGTCTTGATGACTGCTTGCAGCTGCGCAAAGCACTGACGGTCTCGGCGTCTGACTTCGTATCGTCAACATTAACCGACATGGCAACCGTTATGAACACCACAACCACTCATTCCCTGCGCACCACATATTTGGTCATGTTGGCAATCGCATTGCCCGCGACTTTGTTGCAAATTGCATGCCTCGTCATCGGTGTGATGACAGACGTATGGTGGCCGCTGCCGGTCGCCGTTCTGCTGGCGATTGCGCTCACTGTTGCGGCGATGAAGTACTATCGCTCCCGCGTGCAGTACCTATGTCCGGCTTGCCATGAGACCTTCCAGCCGGGTATGCGAGAGTTCGTATTCGCCGCACACACGCCCAAGACACGCAAGCTTACCTGCCCGCATTGCGGTCACAGGGGGTACTGCATGGAACTCAGCATCTGAAAGTTTCTGATTATAGCGTTCGATTTACCAACGGTAGTTGTCGCAGAATTTGCGACAACTACCGCCCTGTCAAAATATGTGCGTTGTGCAGGGCTAAATTGTTTCAGGTCGCGGCTCGGGCGGTAGGGTCTGCCGTTTTATCGCTGCTTCGGCGTTCCTGTTGCTGATTGATGGGTGATATTACGCTTGCGTTGGGTCTTTCTGCAGCAGCAGGAAGACCAGCGCCGCGACGAGCAGGACGGCGATGGAGAGCACGCCGAGCGAGGCGTTGCCGGTCAGGGACGTGGTGGTGGCCACCAGGAAGGTGCCGATGATCGAGGCGGTCTTGCCGAAGATATCGTAGAAGCCGTAGTACTCGTTGGCGTGATCCTTGGGGATGATCTTGCCGTAGTACGAGCGGGAGAGCGCCTGGATGCCGCCCTGGAACATGCCGACCAGAATCGCCAGAATCCAGAACTCCACGGCCGACTTCAGGAAGAACGCGGCGAAGAACACGATGCACATGTATGCCACGACCGCCGCCGTGATCATCACTTTGCAGCCGAACCGGCCGGCCAAACGACCGTAGAGAATCGCGCAGGGGAAGGCCACGAACTGCGTGACGAGCAGTGCCACCACCAGCTGGGTGGAGTCGATGCCAAGCTCGGCACCGTAGGAGGTACTCATCGAAATCACCGTGTTCACGGCATCGATGTAGAAGAAGAACGCGATCATGAACATCCACAACGGCTTGTTCTTCACGATTTTGCCGAACGTGCCCGCCAGTTCGCTGAACGTGCCGCGCACGGCCGAGCCCAGCTGGTCACGGGTGGCGCGATAGTGCACTTGGCGGTAGCTGGTAAGCAGCGGGATGGTGAATGCCACCCACCAGATGGCGGTGATGATGAACGAGGCGCGCGTGCAAGCCACCGTGGACCAGTCGAAGAGCGACGGGCCGCCGAAGATCAGCGCGATGCAGAAGATGAACGGCACGGTGGAGCCGATGTAGCCCCAGCCGTAGCCATGCGAGGAGACCTTGTCCATGCGCTCGTTCGAGGTGGCGTCGATGAGCATCGAATCGTAGAACGTTAGCGAGCCGTTGAGGCCGATGGTCGCCAGAATGTAGACGACTAGGAACGGTAGCCAGGTCAGGGGCAGGGCCATTGCGCAGCAGGTGACCACGCCAGTGCCGAAGAAGCCAAGGAAGAACTTGATTTTCATGCCTTGCACGTCGGCGATGGAGCCGAGCAACGGCATGAGCAGCGCGATGACCAAGGAAGCAATGGTTTGCGCGTAGCCCCAGGCGGACACGATGTTGCCGTCCGCCGGCATCAGCGATTTGGCGTAAATGGGGATGACGGCGGTGGACAGCAGCACGAATGCCGAGTTGCCGACGTCGTAGATGATCCACTTCTTCTCGCGGGCGGTCAGTTTGGCGCTTTGCGGCACCGGTTCGTGGACATTCGTGGGATCAGTCATATACACTCCTCGACAGTATCAACTCAATCTATCGTAGAAGCGCGGACTAGGGTAGGGGAGCCATTCCGGTTGAACGGCGGATGAATAATGCCGGGCCTCTTTCTAAGGGGAGCCAGAGCAAAATAGCTCCCCTCGCTGAGGGGAGCTGGCCGCGAAGCGGACTGGGGGGAGCTACCTATAGTCGACTATTCGCCGATCAGCGCGATGGCCTCGTCGTAATCGGGGCATTGCGGCACGCCGTTGAGGCTGTGCTGGATGGCGATGGATGCCGCCGCGTTGGCGATCTTTACCGATTCGGCCAGACTATGGCCCTTTGCCAGCATCGCGCACATCACGCCGGTGTGGCAACCGCCCGCCGAACGGGTGTGTACGGCCTTGGTCGGGTATCCCTCGATATGAATCGTCTCGCCACCTGGCTCACGAATCCAAGCGCCGCGGGCGCCGACACGCACCACCAGCGGCGCGCGCAGTGTAGCGCCCAAGCCGTCGCACAACTGGTGCATGAAGTCGTCAAGTCCGCCGCCAATGGTGACTTTGCTGTCGTCGATTGGCGCACCAAGTCGCTCGGCCAGCGTCATGGCTCCTGACGGTTGCAGGACCAGACCGGGCGTGCGAGCACCAGGTCCTCAAGCATATGGTCGTTGACCAAACGCAACGTATTGGTGGGGTTGATCACCAGCGTGTAGTCGCGTGCAGCCGGGTCGGTACCGGCCTTGAGCAGGAATCCGTCCACGCCGGTGGCCGTGTGGTCCATCAGTGTGTTGCCGCTGATGTGCACCACGTCTTTGGGCTGCGGCTCCAGCGTGTCGAACGTGTCCGAGTCGCCATGAGCCTCGGCGCCATAGGAAGCGATGAATGTCTTCTTCGGCGCGCCGGAGCTCAGCACCACGCGGAAGCCGGAATCCTCATCAAGACGATCCTGGCCGATATGCGTAATGCCGTTGTCTTGGAATGACTGGCGGATGAAATGCGCCCACAGGCCGTTGCCCAGAATGCCGGCGTGCTCGGTCGGCACGCCCATGCGGCTGGCCGCCTGCAGCACGCGATAGCTGCCGCCAATGGAGGGCTTCGGATGATCGGCCACGGCGAATCCGCCCTGTGCCGGCACCTCGTCCACATTGAGCATGATGTCCACCCAGACTTGACCCAGTGAAATCACGCTGGCTCGTGAGTGCCGATACCTCGCCTGAGATTCAACATGACAGCCTCCTTCGTCGTAAGTTGCACGAGGCCCCCTTCGTCCCTTGCCGTCTCTTATACCGAGATTATATGAGAGTTTGCTGGATGCGGAATAGGCAGGCCGGCGTGTTTTATCGGGTAAACGCTATGATTTGCAGCGTAATTCGCCGCTGGCGAACTGCTGACGAACTACTTGCGGACCGCTGGCGAACCAATGCCGAGCCGCTCGTGAACCGCTGATGGCCCACTCGCAAGTTACGCTCGAACCGCGCGTGAACCGCCGAGGTTCGCCCATGATACACGCAAGAGTTGCGGTTGTCGGTATTGGGCTATATATTTGTGAAGTTGTGTGTTCGGCATGTCGGGTGAAACCGGCGGTCGAATGCGTGAAAGACTTGACACATCAAGGTTAAGGGAGTCCATCATGGCAGCTCGTTGCGCAGTGTGCGGCAAGGGACCGCAGACCGGTTTCACCGTTTCCCATTCGCACCGTCGTACCAAGCGTAGCTTCCGCCCGAACCTGCAGTCTGTGCGCACCACGATTGATGGCGAGAACACTCGCCTGCGCGTGTGCGTCAAGTGCCTCAAGGCTGGCAAGGTTCAGCGCGTGGCCGCGTGAATCGCGTACTAACGTGGAGCAAAACCCGTTTGAGCTTCGGCTTGGCGGGTTTTGTTGTTTCTGCGGCCTAAAGAGGCCGTGCGAATAGAATAGGCCAATATGAGCATCACTATGGGCACCACTCTCGCTTCGCTGGTCACCAACAAGCGTCGCGTGTCCGCGCTCAAATCGCTGGGAATCGTCACTGTCGGCGACGCCCTGACCTACTATCCTTTCCGCGTCACCGAACCGGTGCCGCTTCGCGCCATCCGCGAGGCCGCACCCGGCCAGCAGATGGCATTTGCCGCCGTGATACGAGATATGCGCGTGGTGCCGATGAACGCTCGCCGCGGCTACCGACTCGAAGCGACGGTCGATGACGCCGACTTCGCCCGGTCTCGTCGCGTACCCGGCAGTACGGCCCGGCTCACGTTCTTCTCGTATCGTAAATCGTATGTGGATTGGGTCAGCGTGCGACTGCGCGCCGGCACGTCTGTGGTGGTCTCCGGTATGCCCGGCGAATACATGGGTCAGCTGCAGTTCACCCATCCCGAAATCCTCACTGTCGCGCCCGTGCCGGCCGGAGCAGGAGCGGGGCTTGAGGGTTACGCTCGGGGCGCGGCATCCGGCAATGGTGCGTTTGCGGGAAGTGCCGATCCGTATGCCAGTGCGCAGTCCGCGTATCCGCCGGCCGCGACTGCCCCTTCCGGGGCCGCGTTGAAATACGACGCCGATACCGTGCAAGAGGCGCTTACCCGCGTCTGCCGGCCCCGCCCGGTATATCACGCCAGTTCGCGTATCTCGTCCGAACATATTCATGAGACGATTCTGGGATTGCTGTGGATGATGGGGGCCCGCACGTCATCCACGCCTGACGGGCAACTCGCTGGCGCTGGGGCAGCCGGCATTGTGGCTCCCGCGACTGACACCATCGCCGTCCAAAACGGGGAAGAGAAGTCCGGCACGACCGCCGAATCCGGTGCTGAGGCGCTCTCCCAATCCATCCCAGATGTGCTGCCCGAATCGGTGCGCAAGGCCAAGAACCTCATGCATCGGGCTGAGGCGTTCCTGGCCATTCATGATCCGGCCTCCACGGCCCGGTTCAAGGAGGCCATCGAAACCCTGCGCTATGAGGAGGCTTTCGTTTCGCAGACCTCGCTGCTGAAGTCTCGACAGCACGCGCACAAGTCATCGGCGCATCCTTGCCCGCTGAACGAGGCGCTGGAAACAGCTCGAGCGTCGGTGGGCGAAGCGGTTGCGGAGCCAAGTACGCAACCAGAAGCATCGGAGCGCGGTTCTGCGACCGATCTGCCTGATCTGCCCAATTTGCCCAATTTGCGCGACCGCTTCATCGCATCGTTGCCGTTCACACTGACAGCCGGGCAGAGTCAGGTGGTGGACGACATCGCGTCCGATCTTGAACGTGACTGGCCCATGCAGCGTCTGTTGCAGGGCGAAGTCGGCTCCGGCAAAACCGTAGTGGCGCTCGCGGCCATGCTGCAGGCGGTCGGCGCCGGCTATCAGGCGGTGCTGGTGGCTCCCACTCAGGTGCTTGCCGAACAGCATTACGAGACCATCAGCAAGATGGTGTCGGGGTTGACCCTTGCACAGCCGGGTGCCAAGGAGACCGATGCCGCGGCCGACGTTGAGGGCGCGATGGGCGCGTCCGGTGCTTCGACGGTCTCTTCTTCCAAGGTGACTGCGGAAATTCCCGTCACCCTGCTGACCGGTGGTATGAAGCTTGCCGCCCGGCGTAAGGCGCTCGCTGCGGCCGCCAGTGGTGAGCCGGGCATTATCGTGGCCACGCACGCGGCGTTTTCCAAGACCTTCCAAGCCCCGCACTTGGCCTTGGTGGTGATCGACGAGCAACACCGGTTCGGTGTGGAACAGCGCGAAAGCCTCAACGCCAAAACCGATGACGGCACCACGCCGCATCTACTGGTGATGACCGCCACGCCCATCCCGCGCACCGCCGCCATGACTTGGTTTGGCGATCTCGATATTTCCTGGCTCACCGAATTGCCTGGCGGCCGCAAACCGATTCGTACCGTGGTGGTCAATGAGGCCGACGCCGCCACCATGGGGCGTATGTTCGCGCACATTCGCGCGCGAGTCGACGCGGGGGAGCGGGCCTATATCGTGTGCCCGCGCATTGATGCGGATGATGAGGAGAACGAAGGCGGTTCCGGCGTTTCGGCAGCAGCCGGTTCTGCCCGCGGACGCGCCGCAGCATCTGGTTCCAGTGCCCGCACAGCTGCGGGCGGCCGTGCGACGCGCGCGGCGGCCGATGCCATCGGCATCGACGACCCCTACGAAACCTTCGACGAAAATGGCGAAACCGTGGCTCGCCCGCCATTGCATGCGGTGGCCGAAATCGCCGACCGGTTGCAGAAACTTCCACAGTTCCAAGGCATTCGGTTTGCGACTCTGACCGGCCGCGACAAGGATGACGTCAAAACCCAGGTCATGGCCGATTTTGCCGGCGGCGAGACTCCGATCCTGGTGTCCACCACGGTGATCGAAGTCGGCGTGGACGTCAAGCAGGCCAGCTGCATCGTCATCTTTGATGCCGACCGATACGGCCTCTCTCAGCTGCATCAGCTGCGCGGCCGCGTGGGGCGTGGCGGCACCAACTCGTGGGCGTTCCTTATTTCCCGTGCGGAACCCGGCTCCCCGGCCGAGCAACGGCTCGAAGTGATTCACCACTCGCTCGACGGTGCCGAAATCGCCCAAGCCGACTTGGAATTCCGCGGTGCCGGCGATGTGCTCGGCGACGCCCAATCCGGCGGCAAGTCCAGCCTGAAGCTCCTGCGCGTGGTCAAGGACGCCGACATGATCGCCGACGCCCGCACCCGTGCCGGGCAGCTTCTGGCCGCCGACCCCGAACTGGCAGGTGAGGTCCAACTCGCCGGTGCCGTCCTCGACTTCACCCGAGGCAACGAAACCTTCCTGACCTCCAGCTGAGGCACCTCCAGCTGAGGCTAGGGCTGCGCCCCCGTAATCGCACGATATAGTTTTTCCGTATGCCGATCGTGAGGAAATCACGGTCGGGAAGCCCTCGAATGTGCTTCAGTGGAGGCAAGACCATTCGTACATGAGGTACTCGAAGTGCATATATCATTGGTGCGCTTCGAGCACCCCATTGTTGTTCATGATTGGTATGCGCAGATGAACCTGTACAGTGAAAGCTATGCGTGTAATTTCTGGACGATTCAAGGGTGTGGCGCTTGCTACGCCGAAAACGGGTACCCGGCCTACCACGGATCGCACCAAAGAGGCGATTTTCTCGCACCTCGACTCATGGGGAGTGCTGGATGATGCCCGTGTACTGGACCTGTTCGCCGGTACTGGTGCGTTGGGCATCGAAGCGCTGAGCCGTGGCGCGCGAGAACTCGTGGCCGTGGAAAGTTCCCGGCCTGCGGCGGCGCTGATTACCAAGACCTTGGCGCAGCTACAGAAGAATCGTTCGTGGGATGCTTCGCTCAAGGCCCGTGTGCTGGTCAAAAAAGCCGAGCAAGTGGCTGGCGGCTTCGGCGAACCATTCGACGTGATATTCATCGACCCGCCCTATGCCTATGAGACCGCTGAATGCAATCAGCTACTGTCCGATCTGGCGGCGGGCAGCGCCACCAACGAGAACACGGTGATCATGCTCGAACGCTCGGTACGCTCGGATGATCCCACTGCCCCCGGAGGCTGGCAAATCACCGAAAGCCGCAACTACGGCGAAACCGCCGTCTTCTACATCGAATCCGCGGATGACGACTCGGATATAGAGCGTTCCGACGATTCCGCCGCGTAGTGAATCTCCCCCCGTGTGGTGAATTAATCGGCGAGCCGGCGCGGATGGGCGGCGGAGACCTCCCAGCCCAAGGCCATCAGGGTCTTGCGATCGGCCTTATCCAGCGCCTTGCAATCCAGTGCCGCGATAAGGTCCGGCCGAATCTCGGCGGTGCGGGCCAGCGCTTCGTCGCGGCGAAAACGGTCCACCTTGCCGTGGTCGCCGGACAACAGCACGTCCGGCACCGCAATACCACGCCATACGGCCGGTTTGGTGTACTGGCGATGTTCAAGCAGTGCGCCCTCGCCGGTGTAGGATTCCTCAACAATCGAATCTGGGTTGCCCATGAATCCGGGCATCAGGCGGGTGATGGCCTCAAGCATCACCGACACCGCCACTTCGCCGCCGTTCAGCACATAGTCGCCGATCGAATATTCGCGTACGTCGACGCCCTGGGCGCGGTAGTAGTCCGGGATGCGCGCATCGTAGCCCTCATACCGGCCGCAACCGAACAGCAGATGGTCGGCATGGCTGAGCTCGGTGGCGTCGCGCTGGGTGAACAACGGGGCCGATGGGTTCGGGAAGATGAGCACCGGTGCGCCGGATGGGGCGGGGGAGCCGGACGCTGCGAGAATCCCAGCAGTTCGTCCAGACATTCGCTCCACACTTCGGGCTTCATCACCATGCCGGCCCCGCCGCCGACTGGCGTATCATCACCGAATGATGCACATCGTGGGTCCAGTCGCGCAGGTTGTGCGCCTTGATCTCCAACAATCCCTTGGCCTGGGCTTTGCCCATCAGGCTGAGGTTCATCACCTCAAAGTATTCGGGGAACACGCTCACGATATCGATCTTCATGTCATCCAGCCTAACGATAGCCCCTCCCGCATTACACGGCCACCACTACACTATTGCGGTGATGAATACGACGATGAACCTCCCCACCCGCAAAAAGCCCGAAGTGTTGTCCCCGGCCGGCAACCTGAGGGCCTGAAAACCGCGGTCGATTATGGTGCCGACGCCGTCTACTGCGGCGGCAAAGCCTTCGGCATGCGATCGGCCCCCAAAAACCTTAGCCTTGAGGATTTCGAGGAAGGATCGCGCTACGCCCATGAACGCGGCGCTCGCGTGTACGTGACCTGCAACGTGCTGCCGCGCAACAACGAGATCGAAGCCATGCACGAGTACGTCGGCCAGCTCAAAGACACCGGCGTGGACGCGCTGATCGTCTCCGATATTGGCGTGATGATGATGGCCCGTCAGGTGGCTCCGAATCTGGAACTGCACGTCTCCACCCAGGCCGGCGTGACTAATTATCAGGCTGCGAACGCCTTCTACGAGCTTGGTGCTCGCCGTGTGGTGTTGGCCCGCGAGATGGACTTGCAGGCCGTGCGTGATATTCGCGCCAACATTCCCGATGACCTCGACATCGAATGCTTCGTCCACGGTGCTATGTGCATGGCCTTCTCCGGCCGCTGCCTGTTCTCCAACTATCTGACCGGCCGCGATGGCAATCACGGCGAATGCGCCCAGCCATGCCGCTGGAAGTATTCGATCGTGGAAGAGAAGCGCCCCGGCCAGTACTTCCCGATCGAGCAGACCGAGAACGGCGCCTATCTGTTCAATTCGCAGGACATGAATATGCTGGGACACTTGGATGATTTGATTGACTCCGGTGCCACCAGCCTCAAAATCGAAGGCCGCGCGAAAAGCGCCTACTATATCGCCGCCATGACCAACGCCTACAAAACCGCGGTTAATGAATACATGATTCAACGCGGTTTTGAAGACGCTGATGGCAATGTTTTGAAGCCTTTCCATGACCGTGTGATTCGCCCGGGCGACCCCGATTTTGGCCAAGGAACCGAAGATCAAGTGATGCGCAATGCTGATGCCGCGTTCGCCGGTGTGGCCGATGAGGGATATGACCGTGGCTCTGATACTGCGGTTGCCGATTCGGTCACCGGCTCGGTTGCCGCAGAACGTGACCGCGTGACGGTTGCTGATGCCGTCGACTCAACTGCCTCTGGTACGCCGGCCGGCACCGCCGTCGAACCCGACGGCATGAGCTCTCACGCCCGTTCCACGCGCCGCAAGTCCAACACCGCGGTCGAACAGATTGAGACCGATTGGAAACATGCGGCCGTTCGCCCGGCCCCACACGTCGAACTGCCCGAATGGCTGCTCGAGGAAACCGACAAGGTGGCCCACCGCGACTACTCCACCGGCTTCTATTACCCGGAGCACAAGGTCACACAGAACACCGACCGCTCCGCCTACTTCCGCTCATGGCTGGTAGTGGGCGAAGTGCTGAGCTGGAGCGCGGACGAAGACGGACGTGTCACGCTGATGAGCCGTAACAAGATTGAGCCCGGTCAACAGGTCGAATTCCTGCTGCCTGGCGAGAGACCATTGGTCTTTACCGTGCCGGAAACCGGCCTGCGCGATGCCGATGGCGCGCCAGTACCCGCCATCAATAATCCGGCGCACGTGTTCTCGATGCCCTGCCCGCACCAGGTGCCCATCAACGCCGCCATCCGCTCGCGCACCAAAAAGCCCACCCTCAAAGCCGAATAACCTACCACTCCGCCCCCCGCTGACTGGGGGGTGGTCATGAAAATCATGAACACCGCCCGCACCCAAGAAAGAATGCCTTATGCCTGAATACAGCGAAGAAATCCTCGATTCCAACAGCATCAGCTCTACCGATAAAGCCGGTCGCCCTATTCCGGTGACCATCCCCATCGCACTGGCCCCCGGCATCAAGGTGGTGTACACCACGCGACTGGGCGGCCTGAGCGCCGGCGATTACGGCAACCTGAACCTCGGCGGCAAGTCCGGCGACGAACCTGAGGCCGTGCTGTCGAACCGCATCGCACTCGCCGAAGCGGTGCAAGCCCGCCTATCGCTGGTCTCCCAAGTACATTCCGGCGTGGCTGTGGACGTGGACGACTCGTTCGTCATCAACACCCCCTTCGGCTTCGACGTGTCCGGCACACATGGTGAGACTGACACTCCGCACGTCATCGAGGCGGACGGCCAGGTCACCGCACAATCCGGCATCGCCCTTGGCATGTTCGCGGCCGACTGTCTGCCGGTGCTGCTGGGCGACCCGGTCACCGGTATCATCGGTGCGGCCCACTGCGGCCGTCGTGGTCTGGAGCGCGGCGTGATCGGCGCCACGGTGGACCTGATGAAGAGCAAGGGTGCCGACCCGGCGAACATCGTGGCCACACTCGGCCCGCGCATCTGCGGCGACTGCTATGAAGTGGGCGACGAGATCGCCGACCAGTTCATCAAGCGCTTCCCGCTGACCAAGACGAAGACCCGTTTCGGCGGTGCCGGCATCGACATCGCCGAAGCCGCGATGATCGACCTCGCTTTCGCCGGTGTACATCAGGTGGTCGATTCGATGCCGCGCGTGCACGCCGCCACCCAGTACCTTGAGGAAGACCCGGAACTCGCCGAACTGTGCCGTACGGATGGCGAAGGCCCGGCCGAGCTCGCGGAGCGCATCGACAACATCAGCCACAGCATGTGCACGCTCGAAAACCCACTGTGGTACTCGCACCGCCGCGCCTCGCTCGCCAACAAAACACACGAAGGCCGCCTCCTCGCCCTCATCGTGCGTGACTAAACGGAGAATGCGAGCACATTCCGTGGAGAAGATGTGATGCAGTTCACGGACGGCCAGCCCTCACCCTACGGTGGTGCCTATGACTGAGAGAGATTTCGATACCCCCGTCGAGACGCCTACCGTCCAGCCGGCCCCCGCTCAGGCGCCAAACCGGCGCAAACCGTGCCGGTGGTGGCCGTGGTGCTGGCCGCCGGCTTCGGTACGCGCTTCGACCCCGATAATCCCAAGCAGCTTGTCTCCGTGGGCGGCAAGCCCATCGTGTGCTGGAGCATTGATGCCTTTGAACATTGCGACCGCGTCAGCGACATCGTGGTGGTGGTCAATCCCAAGGTGCGCGGTGAAGTGGAAACGTTGGTTGGCGAGATGGGCTACACCAAGGTCCGCGTCATCATTGACGGCGGTGACGAGCGTGTGGACAGTACCGCCGCCGCGCTCGACATGCTGGCTACGGCTGGCATTCCGGACGATGCCAAGATTCTGATCCATGACGCCGTCCGTCCGTTCGTGGAACAGTCCGCCATCGACGGTTCGATTGATGCGCTCGACCAGTTCACGGCCGCAACCGTGGCCTACGCCTCAACCGACACCGTGCTGTTGACCGAGGATCTGGGCGATTTGAAAGTGGTCAAGTCGGTGCCGGACCGCCCGAACACCTTCCGCGCGCAGACCCCGCAATCCTTCCGCTTCGCGACGATTCGTCACGCTTACGATTTGGCTGCCGCCGACCCGGACTTCCATCCCACCGACGACACGCGCGTAGTGGTCGATTATCTGCCTGATGAACCCGTCGCCATTGTCTCCGGTGCGGAAACCAACCTGAAGATCACCACGCTGGAAGATATTCCCACAGCTGAGCGTATCGCCGAGGAGATTCTCGGTCGTGATCCCAAGGAAGAGGCCCGCGCCCGCATGCACGCCCTGCTGGCCCAAGCGGCCGGCCAGATGCATCGCTAGACTGGCATTATGCGTGAACTCAATGTTGTGATCTCCGGCTTCGACCACTATGACGGCGTGGAGGTCAATCCCGCCGTCGAAGTGCCCAAGGCCATCGCCGAGCAGGGACTGGGCGTCTCCTCTGCTCCGGACGATCCGTTGGAGCAGGTCGCCGTCACCGTTCATGCCGTCAGCATCCCGGTGAGCTTCGCCAAAGCCTGGCCCACGCTGAAAGAGACGATTGAGGCCACCAAGCCCAATATCGTCATCGCCACCGGGCTCAAGCACGCAGCCCGAGGCGTGATGCTTGAACGATGCGCCACCAACCTGATGGACGCGATCAAGCCAGACGCGGACAACGTGATCCCACGCCGCGAACCCATCGACCCCAATGGCCCGGCCGCCTATTGGACCCGCCTGCCGTTGCGCTCGATCCTGAATGATTTCACGGACGATTCGATTCCGGCCACCTTGAGTTCGGACGCAGGTACGTTCGTATGTAATTCGCTGTTCTACAACTTGCTCAACTGGACCGCCACCCAGGAGCGGGTGCTGGGCGGATTCGTCAGCTTCCCTCCGGTCGTTCCGGCGCATTCCAGCCAGCATGGTCTACCACTCGACCAGCAGATCGCCGCTGGCCGTGATGTGGTGCGCGAAGCCGTGCGCTACTATCTCAAGCCCTCCAGCTCCGACATCCTCATCGCCTAGCACGCTGTGCGCCACGCCGGAATAGAACATGGTTCGCACGCATTGTAACGATTGCGCGTCGCTCAACGCTCAGCGCCAGTGCGATGCGCTAGAGTGCTGCAAGGATGTGCCAAGAGCTTTATGCGTGTGCGAAAGGAATAAACAGCGATGGTGGATCGTTTCCCGGTGGTGCTGCGAGGATATGACAAGGAGAAGTTGATGCTGCCTTCGACGCTACTCAGGAGAGTATGAAGCGTGCGCAGCAGACGTTGGCCAGCATGCGTGAGCAGATTGCGGCGGATGACGACCGTATTCTGCAACTGCAGGCCCAACTTCAGGAAGAGAAGAACAAGAAGCCGGAAGGCAACAGCTTCGCTTCCTTGGGAGCGAACGCCCAGCAGATGCTTGCCTCCGCCGAACAGACGAGTACCGAACTGCTGGAACGCGCCAAGCAGGACGCGTCCTCCATCCGTACCACGCTCAGGCTCAGGCCGAAACACTGATCAACAACGCCAAGCTGGATGCCCAGCATATTGTTGACGACGCCAATGCCAAGGCCGCCTCGATTCTGACGAACGCCAGCAATCAGGCCGAATCAGTGACCACCTCCGCCAACGAGGATGCCGCACAACTGCGCTCCGAAACTGCCAAGACCATCACCGAACAGCGTCAGACCGTCGAGCTTGAGCTCAGCAACGCGCGCGAAGAGCACACCAAGAAGATGGCTTCCGAACGCTCCACTCAAGAGCGCGAAATCGCCGACATGAAGGCGGAGGCGACCCAGCAGGTTGCCGCAATGCGCAAAAGCGCCAATGAGGAGATCACCAAGCTTAAGTCTGATTCCAACGATCAGATTGAGGCGGCGCTCGCCGAGGCCAACAAGAAGCTCGCCGACGTGCGCGAGCAAGTGTCCAAGATGATGACCGAAGCCCAGCGCAAGGCCAGCGAAATCATTGATGCGGCCAAAACCAAGGGTCAGGAAATCACTGATGAGGCCGAGGTCAAGCGCACCAGCACGATGAGCCAGGTCAACGCCGAGGTCGAGCAGATCCGTCACGACATCGCCGCTCAGCAGGATGAGGCCACGAAGAAGGTCAACGAACTGCTGCAGCACCTCGAAGAGCGTCGTGTGGCGGCCAAGCGGGAAGCCGATGAGTTGGTCGGTCAGGCCAAGAACACTCGCGACCAAGCCGATTCGTATGCCGCGTCCAAGCGCGAGGAGGCGGACATCCAGGCCGCCGCAATCGTACATAAGGCGGGCGAGGAAGCCGATGCGCAGATCGAGGAGCGTCGCGCCGCCGCCCAAAGCGAGCTTGACGGTCTGTCCAAGCGCATCGCCGATCTGCAGGAACGCGAGTCCGTCATCACCCAGCGTGTTTCGGAACTGCGTTCTATGTTCTCGCAGGCGTTCTCCGGATTCGCTTTCGGCGGTAATGCGGCGGCCTCTGGCCAGGATCAGGAAGCCGCTGCCGTGGCGGCATTGCCGGTGGTTGCGCCCGTCCCGGAAGTCAAGCCTGTACACAACGAGGCCGATGACCAGCCGGGTGAGTTGAGTGGAAACGAGTCGGCTGCCGACGATCACAATGAGACAGATGCGGCACCGGCTGATTCGGCTGATTCGGCTGATTCGGCTGATTCGGCTGCGCAGAATGAGCAGTCCGAATCGTCTGAGCCGTCCGAGCACCAGACACAGGGCGAACCGGAGGCCCCGACTCAGGAGAATCCGGCCGTATCTGAGCAGAACGGCGAATGACAGGCCTTCGATTAGACTACTAGCGGTAAGAATTACGGCACCTGCGCTTTCGAGCCAGGTGCCGTATTCGTTTGAATCTGCGCCACAAGCGCACCATCACAGAAGGAGTATGACATGAGTGAATTGACGCCTCTGACCGACGAAGCGTTGAATACCCTGCGCGGCGATTTCGCACAGAGCGGCACCAACCGTCTGGCCATGAACGCGGTGACCGCCGCCGGCATCGACAAGGTGGCTCGCAATTATGACCGCGCTCGTCTGATGCAGCGTCGTTTCTCCACCATCGTTGACAATGGCGAAGCACCCATCAGGATCGCTCCGGCCGCTGCTGGCTGTTCAGCTCCCTGAACGTGGCCCGTTTCGTGGCCAAGAAGAACATGAACTTGAAGGAGTTCGAGTTCTCCCAGAACTACGCGATGTACTACGACAAGCTGGAGCGCGTCAACTACTTCCTTAAGGATGTGGCCGCTCTGGTGGCTGCCGGAGAGCCTTCCGACTCCCGCCTGATGCAGCACCTGCTCGCCGACGTGATGGGCGATGGCGGCCAGTGGACCATGGCCATGAACGTGTACAAGAAGTACGGCGCTGTGCCCAAGGACCTGTTCCCGGAGACCGAATCCTCCAAGAACACCGGTGAAATGAACATCCAGCTGCGCCACATGCTGCACACCGCCGTGGCGCACATGTACGCCGCTGACGGCGATGCCTCCAAGGTCGAGGCGATTATTGCCGACGCCACTGCTGCCGGCCACCGTATTCTGACCATCCACCTGGGCGAGCCGCCGGTTTCCTTCGACTGGGAATGGACCGACAAGGATGGCGAATTCCACCGCGACGGCGAGATTACGCCGGTTGAGTTCTGGAAGAAGTACGTGGGTCCGGCTGATCTTGAGGACTACGTGTGCCTGGTGGACGATCCGCGCACCGAGCACGCCAAGGGCAAGAAGATCGGCATCGAGCACCTCGGCAATGTGGCTGGCGGCGACGCCACCGAGTACCTCAACGTGCCAAACCAGTTCATGAAGGACTGCGTCAAGCAGATTCTCGTTGAGCAGGGCATTCCGGTATGGTTCGGTGCCGACTGCCACCCGTTCATGGACCGTGAGAACGGCGCTTGGGCCACCGACCTGTTCGAGTACGGCCGCGTGTACGACGTGGACTTCGATTTGGACAAGGAAGCCCGCGTGCGCTTCGGCGACTCCGCCATGAACCACGCCATGGCTTTCGCCGGCGTTGACGTGGCCGACGACGGCACCACCCGCCGCTGGCGCGTGGAGAACTCTTGGGGCGCCAAGATCGCCGACAAGGGCTACTTCACCATGTCCGACGACTGGTTCACCGAATACGTCTACGAGGTAGCCGTCCCGAAGGCCCTGTTGCCCGAGGAATACCAGAAGGCCCTCGAAGAGCCAGCCACCATGCTCCCCGCATGGGATCCGATGGGCGCTTTGGCCTGACTTCGTCAGCCTCCCGGAATCGGCCTGACGGCCAATGCTGTGTTTTCTCGCAGCCTGTCGGCTGCTAGGGTCTCTCCCTCTGTCAGCGCGAAGCCGCTGACAGAGGGAGAGACCGCGGTCGCAGGCCGCACAACAACACAGCATCGCCGCAGGCGAGTCCACACAGGCGAGTCCACCCAAAGTCCATAACTGCCGGCCCAACAAGCAGTCCCCGTAACAAACTGCTATAGTTGGGCTTTTGCGTCTATGGCGACATACCGACAGTACGTATACAAGGAAAGGAGTCGAGCAATGGCAGCACTACGTGGTCCGGATAGTTCCGAGGATGAACGTCGTTTGGGGGAGCAGGCCGTCTTTCCTGAGACCGTCGATGTCAACATTCGTCAGCTTGACCCCATTCCCGCGCCGCGTGCCTTCCTCAGGGAGCAGCCGCTCACCGATGAGATGAGCGAGCTCGTGCTCCACTCGCGGCAGGAAATCCGCGATGTGCTCAACGGCCGCGACGACCGACTGCTCGTCATCGTGGGCCCCTGCTCAATCCACGACCCGAAGGCCGCGCACGAGTACGCAGAAAAGCTGGCTGCCGTCAAGCGCGAGTTGGAAGACCGACTCGTGATCGTGATGCGCGTGTACTTCGAGAAGCCGCGCACCACCATCGGCTGGAAAGGCCTCATCAACGACCCCGATCTGGACGGTCGCTTCAATATTCGTAAGGGCATGTGGCTGGCCCGCAAGGTGCTCACCGACGTGCTGAGCCTCGGCCTGCCCGCCGCCACCGAATGGCTTGACCCCATCACCCCGCAGTACATCTGCGACGCGATCAGCTGGGGTGCCATCGGCGCGCGTAACACCGAATCCCAAGTCCACCGCGAACTGGCCAGTGGCCTGTCCATGCCGGTGGGCTTCAAGAACTCCACCGACGGCTCCATCAAGGCCGCCGCCGATTCCTGTTTCGCGGCCGGCTTCGAGCATCACTTCCTGTCCATTAACTTGGACGGTCGCGTGATTTCCGCCGAAACCAAAGGCAACCCGGATTGCCATCTGGTTCTGCGCGGCTCCAGCCACGGCCCGAACTACGATGCCGAATCCGTGCGTCAAGCTCTGGAAGACCTCAAGGTTTCCAAAGCGTCCGGCCCGAGCCAGCATGGCCTCGTCATCGATGCCGCCCACGGCAACTGCGGCAAAGACGAAAACCGCGAAGCCGAAGTCATCGAAGAGATCGCTGAGCGCCTGGCGCACGGCGAACAAGGCATCACCGGCGTAATGATGGAAAGCTTCTTGGTCGGCGGTCACCAAAAGCCGGCCCCGCTCGACCAGTTGGTCTACGGTCAGTCCGTCACCGACTCTTGCGTGCCGTGGGAACGCACCAACGAACTGCTGCACACCCTAGCCGACGCCGTCACCGCTCGCCGCTCGGCTAAATAGCTTTGTCTTTGTAAAAATGCTCACTGAGACCCACTCAGTGAGCATTTTTTGCCAATAACGGTGGTCATGTCAGTTTGTTCCCGTGACACCTTATCCTTGGGAAGGATACTGACCCAAGGAGAGATGTTATGCAGCAGCAGGAGGAAGCAGCACATTCGCTGCATCCGTTGCAAGTCGGTCCGCAGCCGTTGAACACCCCAGAAGAGCTTCGCGCCATTCGTCAGGCGATGGGGGAGGGGAAGAACCCGCTCGTTGCCACTGATGTGCCGCGTTGGGAAGATCAGGTGGGTGTCAGTCGCATCATCAACCGCCGCGTATTGGAGTTGGAGCCGCTGCCCACGCCCGCGCAAGTGCTCGCTGAACTCCCGCTGACTGATCAGGCTCAGGAAATCGTCGCCTACTCGCGTGATGAGATTCGCGCGTGCCTGTACGGCCAAGACGACAGGCTGTTGGTCATCGTCGGCCCCTGTTCGGTTCATGACCCGAAGGCCGCGCTGGACTACGCGCGCCGATTGGCCAAGCTGAAAGATGAGCTCGGTGAACAGCTGCTCATCGTCATGCGCGTGTACTTCGAGAAGCCGCGCACTACCATTGGCTGGAAGGGCCTGATCAACGACCCGGATATTGATGGCAGCCACAATATTCGCAAGGGCCTGTTGCTTGCTCGCAAAACCTTGCTTGGTGTGCTGAAGGAAGGATTGGCGGCCGCCACGGAATTTCTGGAGCCCACCAGCCCGCAGTTCATCTCGGACGCGGTGAGTTGGGGCGCCATTGGTGCGCGCAACACGGAAAGCCAGATCCACCGCCAATTGGCCAGCGGGCTTTCCATGCCGGTCGGCTTTAAGAATGCCACTGACGGCTCGGTGAAGGCAGCGGTCAACGGTTGCTTCGCCGCTGCTCAGCAGCACACGTTCTTCGGCATTGACCATCTGGGGCGTGCCTGCGCAGTCGAGACCCTTGGCAACCCGGACTGCCATGTGGTGTTGCGCGGCTCGATTCACGGCCCGAACTACGATGCCGAATCCGTGGCCAAAGCCATGGAAGACGTACGCGCCGAAATGCCCGCCGAATCCGCAGCCTCGCATGGTCTGATTGTTGATTGCTCGCACGGTAACTCCGGCAAGGACGAACATCGTCAGGCCGAAGTCGTGCGCAATATTGCCAGCAGAATTGCAGCTGGCGAACAGGGTATTACCGGCATCATGATGGAAAGCTTTATTGAAGGAGGCAATCAGAAGGCCGCGCCGCTTGATCAGCTGGTCTATGGCAAGTCGATTACTGACAAGTGCATCAGCTGGGAAGAAACCGAGGCCTTGCTGCGCGAGCTTGCGGAAGCCGTAGCCACACGGCGTTGGCACTGAGTTGCGTCATCGGCTCTCTCGCGGGAGCAATGCAACGAAACGTCTCTACCCCTCAGCCTGCCATTCGGCGGCCACCTCCCCTGACAAGGGGAGCCGAAAGTGTTGTGAAAGGAACTTACGTATGGGTATGAAAACTGTAGCTATTATTGGCGCATTGGATGAGGAAGTGGCGCTGATCGCCAAATCGCTCACGCATGTGACGCACACCGCCAAGGGCAGCCTTGACATCGTGTCCGGCACGGTCGACTCCTTCGGTTCTGACGTCATCAAGGTTGCCGCAACGGTAGGCGGCATGGGACTGGTCAATGCGGCCGCCACCACGCAGCTGCTGATTGACGAGATTGCCCCGGACGCCGTGATTTTCAGCGGCATCGCCGGCAACCTCAACACCCACCTGCACATCAACGACGTGGTGCTCGGCGGCACCCTGCGCTACCTCGACACTGACATGCGGCTCGTAGGCCAGTGGAAGCCCGGCACTGCGGACGCTCCGGTGGAGGAATTCCACTCTGATGACCGTCTGCTGGAAGTCGCCGACGAGGCGCTTGCCAATGCGGGCATTACCCACATCACCGGCATCATCGCCTCCGGCAACTACTTCGTGGACACGCCCCAAAAGGTCGAGGAGGTCATCCGACTCACCGGGGCTGACGCCGTGGAGATGGAAGGCGCCGCCGTGGCACAGGTCGCCGCCCGCAATAACGTGCCGGCACTGGTGATTCGTGCCCTTTCCGACAACGCCGACACCGATTACGAGGTATTCAAGGAGTTCGACATCTCCGAATACGCCGATACCGCCGCCCGTCTGGCTGTCGACATCGTCAAGCGCCTGTAACTGGTCACCTCCAAGTTCGGCGTTGCCGGTGTGGGCTGGTACATGGCCATCATGACTGCCCTCGCTCTGCTCGCTCTGTTCCTGATCAAGGAAAGCAAGGACAAGGACTACGAGCTGTAAATAGAGCTCCCCATATTATGCTCCCGCCAGCGGGAGCATTTTGTTATGTCGTCCCGCCAAAAATGAACAATAGACGAACTTACGTAGTTTAGGCATCTCACTACGCCTCGCACGTTTTACTCTGGAAATCATGGATATCTGGCAGATCGTCGTGATTGTGGTGCTCGCCGCGCTGATACTGGTGTGGGTTGCCGTCATCGCCTACAACAAAGGCCGCGTTTCAGGCCGGCTCGCCGCCGAACAGGACCTGTCCGGCGACGAGGATACGCATTCTCTATTCGGTGATGATGCGCCCGTGCGCCCCACCGAGCGTCGCCTGATTGAAGTCCTGCCCGAAGCCCTGATCGTCACCGACCGCAACGGTCTGGTCCAATATTCAAGCCCCGGCTCAGTGCCATTCGGCCTGGTCTCCGGCGACCGACTCAACTCGCGTGAAGTCGAGGACATCCTCACTCAGGCCGCCGCCGACGGTGGCATGCGTGAGCGTGAGGTTCAGCTGCCGGTCAATCGCAATTCCTATCCGTCCTCTAATGGCCGAGGACTGGAGGCCGGCCAGTCACGCCCGTCCAACACGCTGTATTTGCGTGTGCGCATTGGCGATATCGGCGATGACCTGTACGCCATCTTCATCAACGACATGTCCGAGCAGCGCCGTTTCGAGGCCGTCCGCCGTGACTTTGTGACCAACGTTTCGCACGAACTCAAGACTCCGGCCGGTGCCATCGCGCTACTGGCCGAAACCGTGACCGACGCCGCCGATGATCCGGACGCCGTACGGTATTTTTCCGGCCGTATCTCCAAGGAATCCGCGCGCCTGACCGAACTGGTGCATCATCTTATCGACTTGCAGAAAGCCCAAAGCCCGCAAAGCGTGATCGATGCGCGGCGCATTTCCGCGCTGGATGTGGCACGCGCCGCCATCGCCGCCAATCAGACCCAAGCCGACTCCCGCCATGTGGATATCCGACTGAGTGTCAACGGACAGTCAGTACCCACGAAGGTCGAGGAGCCGGCCGATGGCGAAGGTTCCTTGGAAGAATCAGGCAGCCCAGCCACGAACGGTCCGATGATCAAGCCGACAAAGAGGCCATGCAAACCGCCGTCAAGAACCTCGTAGAGAACGCCATCCATTACTCGCCCGAACACACCACTGTGGCGGTCGGCGTGGGGGAGCGCGATGGCAAAGTCACCATTCGCGTGGTCGATCAGGGCATCGGCATCCCCGCCAAATCGCTGGACCGCATTTTCGAGCGATTCTACCGGGTCGACCGGCCCGTTCGCGCGAGACCGGCGGTTCGGGACTCGGCTTGGCCATCACCAAGCACTGCGTGCAGGAGAACGGCGGTCGGATTTCGGTCTGGTCGCGTACGGGGGAGGGGTCGACGTTCACCATCGAGCTGCCGGCCGCCCCGGATGAGGATGACGACGAGGCCCGGTCGGACGAGTCGACACAAGCGTAGGGCCTTGGTTGGTGCCCGACATGGTGCCATTCCATTGCCACACAATCACACAGTGGGCGAGGTGCGCACACCGCGCGTAGCCCAATTACGCAATTACGTACTTTCGGGAAACAGCAGGCTAACGGAGAACAAATGGTTACGATAATGTCGGAAAACTTTGCGCCTATGCGCACGGGAACATACCCAAGAAAGGCTACTATGACACGCATTCTTATCGTCGAAGACGAGGAATCCTATCGCGAGCCGCTGGTATACCAGCTCACACGCGAGGGGTACGACGTGTCCGCCGCCGCCACTGGCGAGGAAGGTCTGGAACTGTTCACCAAGGGCGGCATCGATTTGGTGCTGCTTGATTTGATGCTGCCGGGCATTGACGGCACTGCACTGTGCCGCCGCATTCGTGAGCAGAGCCGTGTGCCGATTATTATGCTCACCGCCAAGAGCGCCGAAATCGATAAGGTCGTTGGCCTTGAGATTGGTGCGGACGATTATGTGACCAAGCCGTACTCTTTCCGTGAGCTGCTGGCACGTATTCGTGCCGTGATGCGTCGCAATCAGGCCACTGCCCAGGCTTCCGGCACTGTGGATGACGATATTCCGCTGGTGTGTGGCGATATCGCCATGCAGGTTGGCCAGCATCAGGTCACCGTACGCGGCGAAACCGTGTTCTTCCCGCTCAAGGAATTCGAACTGCTCGAATACCTCATGCAGAACAAGGGCCGTGTGATGACGCGTCACCAGCTGATCGACCGCATCTGGGGTTCGGATTATGTGGGCGACACCAAGACGCTCGACGTGCATGTCAAGCGCGTGCGCTCCAAGATCGAGGAAGATCCGGCGCACCCCAAGTATCTGACTACCGTGCGCGGTCTCGGATACAAGATCGATACTCCCGCGGAGTAAATGGAAGGCGGCCTTCGGGTCGCCTTTTTTTGTTGTGGATTGTGGGCTCGCTGTGGACTCGCCGCAGGCGAGCCCGCTCCAAAAACTACGTAGCCTCAACGTAGCCCACAAACATCCAAGTGTTCATCTTCTGTTTACTGATTTCGGTTTTGGGCCCTTGAAACCACCAATACGCTTGTAGTTGTCATGAATTGACCGGGCAGCGCTGAGCCGCCCGCGAATAGTTGATAGAGGGATTAAGTAATAATCATGCAGAAGAACATCCTCGTTCGCTCCATTGCCGCTCTGTCCGGCATTGTGATGCTCGCTTCCGTGGCCGCCTGCGGCGATAACACCGCCACCACGACCGACAACAGCTCCTCCTCCGATTCCACTTCCAAGTCCACCCCGATCTCCGGCAACTTCTCGGGCGCCGGCGCCTCCTCTCAGCAGGCCGCTGTTGAAGCTTGGATCGCCGGCTTCCAGGGCACCAACCCTGAGGCCAAGATCGCCTACAACCCGTCCGGTTCCGGCGCTGGCGTGCAGACCTTCCTGACCGGTGCCACCGCTTGGGCCGGCTCCGACAAGGCCCTTGCCGATGACGAAGTTGAGCAATCCAAGTCCGTGTGCACTGAAGGCACCGCCTTCGATGTCCCGGTCTACATCTCCCCGATCGCCGTGGTTTTCAACCTCAAGGGCGTTTCCGATGCCGGCAAGCACATCAACATGGACGCTGCCACCATCGCCAAGATCTTCGACGGCAAGATCACCAAGTGGAACGATCCGGCCATCGCCGATCAGAACAAGGACCTGAAGCTGCCCGACACCGCCATCACCGTGGTGCACCGCTCCGATAAGTCCGGCACCACCCAGAACTTCGTCTCCTACTTCAAGGACGTCACCCCTGACAACTGGACCTACGACCTCTCCGAGAACTGGCCGAACGAGGTTGGCCAGGGTGCCAAGGGCACTTCTGGCGTGATCTCCACCGTCAAGCAGGCCGACGGCACCATCGGCTACGCTGACTTCTCTCAGGTCGGCGACCTGGGCACCGTGGCCGTCAAGGTCGGCGACAAGTACAACGAGATTTCCGCCGAGGCCGGCTCCAAGGTCATTGGGGATTCCAAGCAGGACGACACCGTTAAGGGTGACAACCGCATCGTCATCAAGATCAACCACGCCACCGAGGCCGAGGCGCTTACCCGATTGTCCTGGTCTCCTACGACATCGTCTGCCCGGCCTACAAGGACACCAAGCAGGCTGAGTTCGCCAAGGCTTGGCTGACCTACGTGACCTCCGACGAGGGCCAGAAGGCCGCTCAGGATGCCGCCGGCACCGCTCCGCTGCCCTCCTCCCTGAAGTCCGAGATCACCAAGTCCATCGAGGCCATCAAGACCAAGTGATGACGTCGGCCCGCAAGGTCGTGTGGACTGGACCTGACAACTGAACGATAGACTGTAGTAGTAAGAGCAGTCGCCGCCAACTTTAAGCCGCAGTCGTAAACCATACGGCTGCGGCTTAAAGCGGGTCAGGACCCGAACGGTTTGGCAACGTCACAGACGAAAACCGCACCACTTGAATACTTGATAACCACCCTATATAAGGAGAATCCGTGAGTTCGCAAGACAAAACGGCTGTGCAGCCAGTTGGTGGCAAGACCGCCGACAAGGTGTTTCGCGGTGTGGCATACGCCTGCGGCATCCTGATCCTGGTTGTACTTGCCGCTGTGTTCCTGTTCCTGTTCTTCCGCGCCTGGCCACTCATCGGTGGCGATCAGGCCGCCAACAGCCAGACCGTGTCCAGCTTTACCGGCGGCAAGGCCAGCAGCTTCTGGGGCTACGTGCTCCCGCTGTTGTTCGGTACTGTGCTCGTGTCTTTGCTGGCACTGCTGATTGCCTTCTTCGTGTCCATCGGCATTGCGCTGTTCATTTCGCATTATGCGCCTAAGAAGCTCGCCACCGCGCTGAGCTATGTGGTCGATTTGCTGGCTGCCATCCCGTCCGTTATCTACGGTTTGTGGGGCGGCCTGATTCTGGTGCCGGCCATCTACCCGTTCTGGAACTGGGTTGCCAACCACCTGGGCTTCATTCCACTGTTCGAGGGCCCGGCTGCCAACCCGCCGCGCACCGTCGCCACCGTGGCTGTGGTGCTCGCCGTTATGATTTTGCCGATTATCACCTCCATGTCCCGCGATATCTTCATGCAGACCCCACGCCTGCACGAAGAGGCCGCGCTGGCGCTCGGCGCCACCAAGTGGGAGATGATTCGTCTGGCCGTGCTGCCCTTCGGCAAGTCCGGTATCGTGTCCGCCTCCATGCTGGCTCTCGGCCGCGCGCTTGGTGAGACGATGGCCGTGTTGATGATCCTGTCCCCGGGCCTCAACTACTCCATCAAGCTGCTGCAGGCCTCGCAGAACCAGACCATCGCCGCGAATATTGCCGCACAGTACCCTGAAGCCAACGATCTGGCGTCTCCACGCTGATCGGAACTGGTCTGATTCTGTTCCTGATCACGTTCGTGGTCAACTTCATCGCCCGTAAGCTTACCGAGAAAGCGACTGCGTGATGACTGCTGCTGAGAACACTGAAAAGACTCCGATGGACGGCGCGCCCGAAATCGACTTCGATCGTTTCCGCCCGACCCGTTCCGCCATCCAGCGCCGTAATATCATGGACCACTTCATGTGGGTCCTGATCGCGGTGGCGTTTGTGATCGCCTGCATCCCGCTGATCTCCCTGCTGTGGACCACTATCGTCAACGGCATCAAGCGCCTGAACCTGAACTTCCTGAGCTACAACATGACCGGTGTGGTCGGTGGTAACCAGACCCCGTCCGGTGGTTACGGCGGTGTGCTGCACGCCATCATCGGTACTCTCGAAATCACCGCTGGCGCTATGGTTATCTCCATTCCGATCGGTTTGATGTGCGCCGTGTACCTGGTCGAATACTCGAACCGCGGCAAGCTCGCCACCACGGTCTCCCTGCTCGTCGACGTGATGAGCGGCATCCCGTCCATCGTGGCCGGCCTGTTCGCCTTCTCGATGTTCACGATTCTGCTGGGCCCCGGTACCATCAACGGTTTCGAAGGCTCCGTGGCTCTCTCCCTGCTGATGTTGCCCACCGTGGTCAAGTCCAGCGAGGAAATGCTCAAGATCGTGCCGAACGATTTGCGTGAGGCTTCCTTGGCTCTGGGCGTTACCAAGCAGCGCACGATTACCAAGATCGTGCTGCGCACCGCTCTGCCGGGCATCGTCTCCGGTGCCATTCTGGCCATCGCTCGCGTGATTGGTGAGACCGCACCGTTGCTGATGACCGCCGGCTACATCTCCAGCACCAACGTGAACCTGTTCTCCGGCCAGATGACCACCCTGCCGGTGTTCGTCTACCAGGAGTACTCGAAGCTCAGCGCGAACTGCCCGCCCAACGCCGACGCCACCTGCGTGACCACGATTCCGATGGAACGTGCGTGGGCTGCGGCTCTCGTGCTGATCGTCATCGTGCTGCTGCTGAACCTCATTGGCCGAATCGTGGCGAAGGTCTTCGCCGTCAAGACCGAGCGCTAAGCCAGTCGCTAAGCCTAAGCCTTAAGAACACAAGGAAATATAAGGAAACATCATGGGACAACGTATTGACGTCAACCACGAGAACATCTATTACGGCGACTTTCTGGCCGTGGAAGATGTGAACATCAACATCGAGCCGAACAAGGTCACCGCCTTCATCGGCCCGTCCGGCTGCGGCAAGTCCACCGTGCTGCGCACCTTGGACCGTATGCACGAGATCATCCCTGGCGCTCACGTCGAGGGCGAGGTGCTGCTCGAAGGCAAGAACCTGTACGACAAGGACGTGGATCCGGTGGCCGTGCGCCGCGACGTCGGCATGGTCTTCCAGCGCCCGAACCCGTTCCCGACCATGTCCATCCGTGAGAACGTGCTGGCCGGTGTGCGCCTGAACAACCACCACCTGGCCAAGTCCGACGCCGACGATCTGGTCGAGTGGGCTCTGCGCGGTGCCAACCTCTGGGAAGAGGTCAAGGACCGTCTTGACAACCCTGGCATCGGCTTGTCCGGTGGCCAGCAGCAGCGTCTGTGCATCGCCCGCGCCGTGGCCGTCCACCCGCAGGTGCTGCTCATGGATGAGCCCTGCTCCGCTTTGGACCCGATTTCGACCTTGGCTGTCGAGGATCTGATCAACGAGCTCAAGAGCGACTACACCATCGTGATCGTGACCCACAACATGCAGCAGGCCGCCCGTATCGCCGACTACACCGCCTTCTTCAACCTGAAGGCAGTGGGCCAGCCCGGTCACCTCGAGTACTTCGCGGACACCATCACGATGTTCAACAACCCGCAAAACGAAGAAGCCGAGCGCTACATCTCTGGAAGGTTCGGCTGATCGTTTCCTGCGCGCAGCGTAATGATTTGTGCGTAGGAGAAACGGCAAAGCCCGCCGCAAGGCGGGCTTTCGCATATTCAGAGCGAGTATTGCCGAGTATTATCGTTCTCGCAACGGAGCGAGCTGGAATACTTCGTCAGACTGGGCGGCGATTTCCCGCTTCGGTCGATCGACGGGAGAACGGCGGTAAAGCGGTACAAGACAAGTCCGCACGATGAATACTCCGTGATAAATTTTCTGTTAACGTGCGAGTATGGAAGAATGGTCGCAGCGAGGTCTAGCAAAGGAGCATAGGTGAGTACTGGTCTGATCGTCAGCATCGTTGTTGTCGTTATTATCGTTGTCTTGATTGGTTGGGGCGTCAGCGCCTATAACAACCTGGTGACGCTGAAGAACCGTGTGAAGAACGGTTGGGCGCAAATCGATGTGCAGTTGAAGCAGCGCGCCGACCTCATCCCGAACCTGGTGAATACCGTCAAGGGGTACGCATCCCACGAGTCTGAAGTCTTCACTCAGGTGACCGCCGCCCGCGCCGGCGTAGTGGCTGCGGCCAGCAACCCGAGCACGACCACTGCTCAGCGCGCCGCCGCTGAAAACCAGCTGTCCCGCGCCCTGTTCAACCTGCAAGCCACGGCTGAGGCATATCCGCAGCTGCAAGCCAACCAGAACTTCATGGATCTGCAGAACCAGCTCAAGGAACTGGAGAACAAGATCGCCTACGCCCGTCAGTTCTACAACGACGTGGTCCTGAAGCTCAACACCGCCATCGAAACCGTGCCGACGAACATCATCGCCGGTTTGTTCCACTTTGAACAGGCGCAATACTTCGAGGCCGATGATGCCTCCCGTCAGGTGCCACAGGTCCAGTTCTGACCCGCTCCAGGCCCGTCCGGTAAGCCGCCGGCCGGGCCCGTATTGTCTTAAGAGAGGGAAGATATGTGGATACGATTCATTCGCGCCGGAATCATCAGCATTGTTGCCACGGTGGTGTTGGCAGTTATCACCTTGGCGATAATCGGGACTTCCGCGTTCGGCGATTCGGCCGACCTCAGCTACCGCACGCTGGACTATGATGTGACCGCCACCGCGAACGGTGATTTGAAGGTCACGCAGCATATCGACGTCAAGATGCGTGAGCGTACCGACAGTGACGACAACACCAAGCCGTGGAAGCAACTGTTTCAGCAATACACGCTGAACTCCGGCACCCTGACTGATATCAGCGATATCAGCGTGCGCAACGTCACAGACGGCATCGACTATGCCCAACAGAGCGAGCCCAAGCTGCCCAGTGACGTCTTTTCCGACAAGGAATGGAACAGTGACTACGCCAACCATTGGTATATCGCCGATGTGAGCGATGGCAGCGACCATCCAAAGGCATACACGCCCGGTACCGATGGCCTCAAGCCCAGCGCCTCCGCCACCGAAGATAACACGACCGTGGAGATCGGCTGGAATATTCCGGTCACCACCGAGGCCGACAGTATGAAGTTCGACGTGAGCTTCACCATGCACGATGTGGCCACCAAATGGAAAGACGTGGCCTCCTTCCAATGGGAGCCGTTCGGCAAGAAGAACCAAGTGCCTATCGGCACGGTCACCGGCACTGTCCACTTCCCCAACGGCATCACCGGCAAAACCTCATGGGCATGGCTGCACACCGAGCGCACTTCGGAAACCAAGCGCAACAGCGACGGCAGCTACACGTTCACGGCCTACAACATCCACAATGGCGACTACCTCGATGTGGTCGCGGCGTTCGATGCCGCCAAAGCCAAGGGCATCGCCCGCAAGGGAACCGGCAATCATCTCAAGGACCTGAAACAGGACGAATATAAGCAACAGCAGCGCTGGCTCGACAAGCAACGATTCGCTGCCAGAGCTCGTCTCGTGTTCTGGATTGTCAGCATCGTGCTCGGCATCGCGTTGTGCGCGTGGGGTATCTGGGCTGTGATCTCCAGCAACCGGCGTGCGCAATACCGTGGCAGCGTCGAATACTGGCGCGACCAGCCCGGCATCAGTCCGGCTTCCGCAGCCCGTCTGATTCGCGTGGTCGATCCGTCGACGCGCCAATCCGATGAAGACCGCCAGCTGACCGCCACCATGCTGTCGCTCGCCGTCAAGAAGGCCATTGCCGTCTATCCGGGGCCGTCGGACATGTATCGCGGCATCGACATGAGCCAGGCCACGCCGGTGGGCTTGAGCCAAATGATTGCCGCCGACCAAGGCAAGCAGTATGCGGCAGGCATCACCAGCACCATCGTGATTCTGCCGCTCGCCATTGATGAGGCACCCAACGCGCAACAGTTGGGATTGAGCGAATCGGAAGATGCGCTGCTGAACCTGCTCATCGTCATTTCTCAGCGCGTGGGCAGCCCGGTATTCGACCTGAGCCAGATGAAGGCGACCTGCCAGAACTGGCAAGACGGCTATATTGAGCTCGGCAAATTCACCGGTGCATGCAGCATGGAATACCAGCGGCTGGGTGCCACGCGCTCTGTGGGCTGGCAATGGATCCTACCCGGCGTATTGGCCGCCGTGCTGGGATTTGGTTCGCTGCTGGCCAACAGCTTTATCGGATACCCGGTGGCTGGTCTTATCGGGCTGCCGATATTCCTGGTCGGACTGTTCTGCTCGATGGCCGGCGCGATGACCGTGCTCACTGATCAAGGGCAGGATATCGCCGGCCGGACTCTGGGCCTTAAGCGTTATATGGAAGACTTCTCCAACTTCGCCGACCGGGGTACCGCCGATTTGGCCTTGTGGGATTGGTATATGGTCTACGCCGCCGCGTTTGGCATTTCCGATCGCGTGATGCGTGAACTGGCCAAGGCCTATCCTCAGGTCAACGATCCGGCTTGGCTGGATGCCAACGCCTCCAACTCGTTGTTCTACTGGAACTACCGCCCGTATGGCTGGTACAGCCACCGCCATAATGACGATGCTGCCGGGCAGATGGACCGGGCATTAGCGGCCCAGCTCCGGCTTACGGAGCACATCGTTTGCCGGCGGATTCTCCGACCTCGGCTCGCAGCTGAACTCCGGACTCGCTGACATCAGCTCGACCATCAGCGCGGCAGCACCATCCGCCGATTCCGGTGGCGATTTCTCCAGCTTCGGCTCGGGTGGCGGCTCCGGTTTCGGTGGCTCGTTCGGCGGTTCGGGTGGCGGCTCGTTCGGTGGGCGGTAAATCCAGCGTTCTGCTTACGCTGGAATCGGACACAGACCGTCTCATTACTGTTGAAGGGAATCACCATGGCATTGTTCCGTAACCTCGGACCGTTCTCCACCACCGCCATCGGCCACGGCGAAATGCCGCTGACCATCGAAAACAATCGCGGCCACGAGGTCGGCATCGAAACCCTGCATGCCTCGCTGGACGCCGGCTGCCGCCACATCGACACCGCTTGGGCCTACTACTGCTCCGGCGGCGAAGAACAGACCGGTGAAAAGCTGGTGCGCGAGGCCCTTGAGACCTGGAAGGGGCCGAAGGACGAGGTGCTGGTGGCCACCAAGGTGGGCCACTTCCGCAACTTCACCGACGGCCGCCCCACGTGGGATGTGGACGGTCGCCCGGAGAACCTGATTCGGCGCGGCAAGGAGAGCGCACTGGCGCTCGGCGTGGACACCATTGACCTGCTGTACTTCCACCGCCCTGATCCGAAGGTGCCGTACAACGAGTCCGTCGAAGCCATCAAGCAGCTGGTGGACGAGGGCGTGGCGCAGGAGGCCGGTATCTCCAACGCCTCCATCGAGCAAATCGACATTGCGCGCGGTATTCTGGGCGACAAGCTCGTGGCCGTGCAAAACCAGTACTCGCCGATTCACCTGGAGACCCAGGACACGCTCGACTACTGCGCCAAGGTTGGCTTGGCCTTCGTGTGCTGGAGTCCGCTCGGCGGCTACCGTCACCCCTATGATGAGACCAAGTTCGACCCGTTCCGCGAGGTCGCGGCGGCCCACGGCGTGAGCTACCAGCAGGTCGTGCTGGCATGGGAGCTCGCCAAGGGCGACCACATGTTCGTGATTCCCGGCGCGCACCGTCCCGAAACCATCCTCGACTCCCTGAAGGCCGACCAGCTCGAACTCACCCCCGAAGAACTCGCCAAGCTCGGCTGAACTTCTCAGCTCCCCTTGTCAGGGGAGCTGTCTCGCGTAGCGAGACTGAGGGGTAGTCGCCGGAGTAGTCCCGGGTAGTTCCACAAGGAGATAATTGTGCGCAAAAAACTCATCCTCGACCTCGATACCGGCATCGATGACGCGCTCGCCATCGCATATGCCCTAGGCAGTGCCGACGAGATCGATTTGATCGGTATCACGGCCACCTACGGCAATGTCGCGGTGCCGCTGGCCGCGCGCAACGCGCTGGCGGTACTGCACTTGTTCGGCCGTGACGACGTTCCGGTCTATCCCGGAGTCGACCATCCCATCGCCCCGGCAACATTGCCGAAAATGCGTGGCACCACACCAGACGAGCGGGCCCAGGCCTACGCGCGCTGGCAGAACGGCGGCGCGGACGGCTGGCAAACGGACGCTTCGTGGTCACCAACTCCCGGCTCGGTGGCGGTCCACCATCCCAACGGCATCGGCGGCGCAATCATCCCCGACTCCCCGCGCGCTCCGGAAGCACCAGGCTCGGCGGTCGATTTCATCATCACCGCCGCGCGCGAATACGGCCCGGACCTGACCATCGTGCCTACGGGCGCGATGACCACCATGGCCACCGTATTCCGCAACGCTCCGGACCTGAAGGATTCCGGTGTGAACGTGACGTTGATGGGCGGTGCCCTTACATTGCCCGGCAATGTAAGCCCGGCCGCCGAAGCGAACATCTCCCAAGACCCAGAGGCAGCAGACTATCTGTTCAAGTGTGGCGCACGCACCACCATGATCGGCCTCGACGTGACCCACCAGACCGCGCTCACTCGTGAGAAAGCCCATGAATGGGCGTCTCTGGGGACGCCAGCCGGCGACTTCCTCGTCACCATGACCGACTACTACATCGACTTCTACCTGAAGAACCAGCCGGAGATTCGCGGATGTGGACTGCACGACCCGCTGGCCGTGGCCGCCGCGCTCGACCCATCGCTGGTCACGACCTTCGGGTTCAACTTGCAAGTCGATCTCGAGGGCCCGTTCCGAGGCCGTACCATCGGCGATCGTTCACGGCTTCAGGACCCCGACAAACACACGCAGGTCGCCTTGGGCGTCGATGTGCCGGAATTCCTGGATCGTTTCATGGGGCGCGTCACCGCGGCGGCCCGGTGACGCGGACGGCGGCCGTCCGGTCCGCTCCACGCCGTGGATGGATATGACCCATGCGTGGAGCGCCTTTTGGGAACCGACAGAACATAGGGGGGCGCTGCATGCGCAGCGCCCCCTATGTGTCAGATCATGCCGCAGCCCGGAATCAGGCCGCCGGGCGGATCGAGCGTGAGGTATTGCTCCTCCAGATCGATGTCGGGGACCAAGGCCTCCACGAACGGGACCAACGCGGTCTTTTCGACCACATCCTCGCCCTTGGAATTCTGGCCGGTTACCACCGGCTCGGTCAAACGAATCTTGAGCAGGGATTGGGCGGGGGAGTCGATCACATCCACCACTTTGCCGACCACTTGGCCGGCGGGCAGTCCCAGACCGTTGCCCTCGACTAGACGGGCCTCAAGGCCAATAAGATCCTTGGGATACCATTCGTCGGCCTCGAGCATGTCCTCCGCATCGTCGACCTCGCCGTAGAGTTCGACACCGTTTAGGGCCTCGGCGGCATTGCGGTCGTCGACGCCCTCAAGCTTGAGAATCCAACGATCCTTGAACGTGCGCGAACCCTCGACGATGTACTCGGTCTCGCCATCCTGGCTGTAGAGCACGGAGTCCGGCTCGAAGCGCCACTCGGGATCATCGGTGTACAGGCGCACGGTGACTTCGCCCTTCAGGCCCTGTGCGCGGCCAATACGAGCGACCCTCAGCAACTCGAGCTGCTGAGGGTCGTCGTGCATGTCTTGCTGTGCCATGCTGTGAATCGTTCCTTATCGGTTATCGACGGACGTCCATGATGTCAACGCGGACCTTGTGGTCAGACAGTGCCTGAATCACGGTGCGAATCGCGTTGGCGGTGCGGCCGCCACGGCCGATCACACGGCCAATGTCTTCCGGGTTCACGCGTACGCGAAGCAGTTCGCCGCGCGCGTTCTCATGAGACTTGACGGAAACATCGTCGGGAAAATCAACGATGTTCTTGATGAGGTGTTCCACAGCCTGTGCAAGCATAGCTAGCCTTTCGTTTCCGCTCAGGCCTCAGCCGGAGCTTCTTCGGCGGCCTCTTCAGCCGGGGCTTCCTCAGCGGCGGCAGCGGCTTCGGCTTCAGCCTTGGCCTTGGCAGCAGCTTCGGACTTGGCGGCCTTCAGCTTCTGAGCCTGGTTCTCAACGGCCGCGATGCGGGCCTCGGCGTCCGGGCCAGCCTCAACGGTCTTCAGGGTGCCTTCGGCACCTTCAAGGCCCTTGTACTTCTGCCAGTCGCCGGTGATGTTCAGCAGCTTGAAGACGGGCTCGGACGGCTGAGCGCCGACGCCGAGCCAGTACTGAGCGCGGTCAGACTTGATCTGGATGGTCGAGGGCTGGGTGTTGGGGTTGTAGGTACCGATCTCCTCGATGACCTTGCCGTCACGCTTCTTGCGGGAATCGACGACCACCACGCGGTAGAAGGCGTAGAACTTCTTGCCCTGTCGCTTCAGACGAATCTTGGTTGCCAAAATGGCTCTCCTTGTAATAACTAGGTTTGTGGTTTCGCGGCTACCATGTGGGGCATGGCCCACCGGAATCCACGTGTCCTCGCGGCCCGGGGTGTAGAGGGCGCCACGCGCGCGCGAATAACTGGCCTATTATAGCGCGCAGGGCAGGACTGGCGTTGGGTGTCGTGTGCCACTGCCGACGCGATGTATGCATGACATATTCCGAAGAACAATGCCGCGAAACGGCTGACGTAGACGACTATCGCAGTGTCAACGTGGCGACGAGTGCCAGATGGTCGGTGTCCTTGACTTCGAACGATTTGACGTGTGACGCTGTACGCCGGGTGTGAACAGCACGTGATCCAACTCGATGCGTGGCCACTTGAGCCAGCGGGGGAACGTGAGGTTCGGGCCGGCCGCTTGGGTCAGGCTCGCGTCTTTGAAGCCGGATTTCAACAGGGCGCGGAAACTCGGATGGTCGGTGCTCGAGTTGAGATCGCCCATAACGACGACGATATTGCGATTGCTGACGGATTTTGCACGGGCGAGTTCTCGCAGACCCAGAATGCCGGCCGACCAATCCGCGCAGCCGCGCATCGGCGATTTCGGGTGAGCCGAACAAAGCGTCACCGTGCGATTACCGGAGGTTTTGAGGGTGATGGCGGGAACGTCGGCGGCGGGGATGGAGACCACGTTGGGCACCGCTGCGCTCGGCTCGTAGCGGGAATAGATCACGTTGAATCCGCCATTATCGGTCTCTTTGGCGTCTCCGAACTGATGGTAGGGGAGAAGTTCGTTGATGTCGGCTTCGGTAAGACGTGTGATGAGGTCGTCGGTGACTTCCTGCAAGGCCAATACGCTGATATTGCGTTCGCGAATATTGCGAATGATTTCAGCGGCGTCGGCGCGTCCGTATCGACAATTCATCGTCATAACCGAGAACTGGGGCGAGAGTGTTTCACGCGTTGTTTCACAGTGTCCATCGGAGATGGTTTCGGGCCCTTCCTTCGGAGTGTTTGAGGTACCCGATGTATTGCTGTTATGGCTTTTTGACAGCGTCGGCGAAGTTGTTTCACGGGCTGTTTCACGGTGGGATTCTTTGCGTTTCCCGGCCGGGTCGATTGACGTACCCCAGTAGTTGATGCGCTGTGAGCTGGCAATCAGCGCGACCACAATAAGCAACGACATCGCAGTCCATTCATGTTGCCATGCGGCGACCGCGGCCAGAATCATCAAAGGAACCCACAACAGCGGCGTCAGGGCAATCATGTACGGAAGCGGCATACGGGCCTCGAGACCGGCGGGCAGCGCGCTTAAGGTCGTCCATAACAGTGCGATGATTGCCACCGCGCTGAGGATTGTCGTCATGGAAGTTCCTTTCGAAATATAAATTGAACCGAGATATAATTTGGCTCCCCTCTGCGAGGGGAGCAAATTATGAGATCAGCGACCGAACAGTCCGCCAAGCCTCCGCCGAGGTTCGGCGGCAGTTCAGTGCCACCGTCGACGTTGCCCATCATCTGCTCAAGGCCAGCGGGCAGGGCCGGGTTCTGTGGCTTCTTGGCGAAGGCGGAACCGCCGGTCGAACCGGAGGACTTGCCGGCCAGCTTATCGCGCAATGCCTTCTCCTCGGCCTCGCGCTTCATCGGATTGCCGGACTTGCCGCCCTTCTTCTTGTTCTTGCCCTTCTTCTTGCCGCCGCCCATAGCCGGGCCGCCGAAGCCGGGGATGCCGCCGCCCATGCCGCCACGATTGGACATGCGCTTCATCATCTTTGCGGCCTGCTCGAAACGCTGCAGCAAAGCGTTCACCTGAGAAACCGTCACGCCGGAACCATAGGCGATACGGGCGCGGCGGGAACCATTGATAATCGACGGATCGCGGCGCTCGGCCGGGGTCATCGAGCGAATAATCGCCTCGGTGCGGTCGATTTCCCTCTCATCGAACTGCTCGAGTTCCTTGCGGTGCTGGGCCATGCCCGGAATCATGCCGAGCAGCGACTTCATTGAGCCCAGCTTGCGCACCTGCTGCAGCTGATCGAGGAAGTCGTCCAGGCCGAAGGAACCTTCGGAGATTTTCTCGGCGGCCTTGCGGGCCTCTTCCTCATCGAACTGCTTCTGCGCCTGCTCGATGAGCGTCATGATGTCGCCCATGTCGAGGATACGCGAGGCCATGCGGTCCGGGTGGAAGACCTCGAAGTCCTTCAGGCCCTCACCGTTGGAGGCGAACAGGATCGGCTTGCCGGTCACGGACGCCACGGACAGCGCGGCACCACCGCGGGCGTCGCCATCGAGCTTGGAGAGCACCACGCCGGTGAAGTCCACGCCTTCGTCAAAGGCCTTGGCGGTCTTGACGGCGTCCTGGCCGATCATCGCGTCGATGACGAACAGGATTTCGTTGGGACGCACGGCATCGCGAATGTCGCGAGCCTGCTTCATCAGCTCCTCGTCCACGCCCAGACGACCGGCGGTATCGATGATCACCGTGTCGTAGAGCTTCTGCTTGGCGAGTTCGATGGAATCGCGGGCCACCTTCACCGGGTCGCCGGAGGTCTGGCCCGGAGCTGCGACGGCCTCGCCGCCATCGGATTGGACGCTTTTCGGGAGCATAGACGGGCACGCCGGCGCGTTCGCCGACCACCTGCAGCTGCGTCACCGCGTTCGGACGCTGCAAATCGGCCGCCACCAGCAGCGGCGTGTGGCCGGAATCCTTGAGCCAGTAGCCGAGCTTGCCGGCCAGCGTGGTTTTACCGGCACCCTGAAGGCCGGCGAGCATGATGATCGTCGGCGGGTTCTTCGCGAAGTTCAGCGGACGGTCGACGCTTGGCCGAGCACGTCGGTGAGCTCCTCGTTGACGATTTTCACCACCTGCTGGGCGGGGTTGAGTGCGTCGGACACCTCGGTGCCAGTGCACGCTCACGCACCTTGCCGGTGAAGGAACGCACCACGTCGAGCGCCACGTCGGCGTCGAGCAGCGCGCGGCGGATTTCACGGATCGTGCCGTCGATATCCGCCTCGGAAAGCTTGCCCTTGCTCTTCAGATGCTTGAACGCATTCGAGAGTCTGTCTGTCAAAGATGAAAAAGCTGCCATAATGGGCAACAGTCTAGCCGCCACGCGGGAAATTGCGGTGTTGGGGACGACGCTTTTCGGGGAATGTGCCGCGTAGTAGTCAGGGATGTTGGGCATTCAGACGGCAAATGCCGTGCCGTCCGCTCGTGGCGAAGCCAATCGAGTGCTTCCGATACCATGGAAACCGTAAAGAATCCTGTGTTTTTTGGAATACTTACGCTGTTTTGAAAATCGCTGGACACCGCTTATACGCAGACTGCCGTGCGCTCCGAACCATGACGTTCGGGCCAACGCAGACATGCCGTGCAATAAGGAAGGCCCACTGATGCCCACCCAAAAACTACTCGAACGCAAAGCCCTGATCGTTGGTATCGTCATCAACGTGCTGCAGGTCTTAGCCGGCATGGCCGTGTTCTTCATGACCGGTCTCAAGGCCATGTTCCTCGACTTCTCCTTCACCGCGATTTCCGTCCTGTCCGGAATGGTGGCGGTGTACCTCTCGTCGCGCACGGTGCGAACCACCGAGCGCTTCCCCAATGGCATGTTCGCACTGGAACCTATCTACGCGATCTGCAAGGCCATTTTCACCATGTCGTTGTTGGTGTATTCGCTGATTGACGTGTGCCGAGTAGCGTACGACTACTTCGTGTTCGGGTCCGGCGAACGCATTGAAACCGGCCCGGTGGTCATCTACGAGATCCTGACCGTAATCGTGTGCTTCAGCCTATACACGTATTACCGGCGCTCCAACCGATCCATCGGCGATTCCAGCACCATGCTCACCGCCGAGTGCAAGAGCACGTTGGTCGACGGATCGATGTCGTTCGGCATCGGCGTAGTTGCCATCTTCCTGATGCTGCTACCGGCCGGCGGTCCGCTTGACTTCCTGCACTACACCGGCGATTTCTTCATCACCGTGGCTTTGGTGGCATTGACCATCAAGGAGCCGTTCAGCGTGCTCAAAGAGGCGTTCGTGGAATTGGTCGGCGGCGTGCATGACGACGATGAAACCAACGCCTACGTGGAGGCCGAGGCACAGCGCCATCTGCCTGCCAACACCGACTACGAGCAGACGCTGATCTTCAAGACCGGTATGAACTACACCGTTGACGTGTATCTGAGCGGCATCGGCGAAACCATTGATGTAGCTGACCTCATCGAATGCAAGCGCTCGCTGGAAAAGGAGCTCAGCAAGCGCCTGCACATCGTGGACGTGGACTTCGTGTTTGACTGATTGATGGGTTTGAAGCGACTACTTCAGACTCCAAGTGGAACCCTGCGGGCCGTCTTCGATGGTGATGCCGGCCTCGGTCAGGGCGTCGCGAATCTGATCGGCCTTGGCGAAATCCTTGGCCTTGCGAGCTTCGGCACGGGCGTTGAGCTGTTCGGCGATCAGTGCCTCCAGCGCTGCATGCTCGGGCGACTCGGCCGTGCCATCAGCGGCACCGCCGGCAGCGCCGGCGGACACCCACGGTTCGGCCAGCGGGTCCAGGCCCAAGGTGTCGAGCATGGCACGCACGGCGAGCAGCGCCTCACGCACCTCGGCCTTGGCGGTTTCGGAATCGGCGCGGTCAGCCAGCTGTGAAAGCAACGTATTGCCGGAACGGATGGCGGTGAAGATCGCGGCGGTTGCACCAGACACATTGACATCGTCATTCATGGCGGCCACGAAATCGGCGGGCAAATCGTCGGCGGAGACGGCAGTGACTTCCTCGCGAGAAGGCTGTCCACCCAGCGCCACACCGGCACGCTCGATGAAGTTCGAGACGCGGTCGTATGCGGCCTGCGCCTCGACCAGCGCCTGATCGGACCATTCGAGCATCGACCGGTACTGCACGGAGCCCAGGGCGTAACGCACCACCCAAGCGGAATGCTCAGCCAACACGCTCGGCACGGACAGGCCGGTGCCCAGCGACTTCGACATCTTCTCGCCCTTGGCGGTCACCCATGCCGAATGCATCCAGCGCGCAGCGGAGGGGTAGCCGGCCGCACGGGTCTGAGCCATTTCGTTTTCGTGGTGGGGGAAGCGCAGATCCAAGCCGCCGCCGTGAATGTCGAAGCCATCGCCCAGGTAACGGTGGGACATGGCGGAGCATTCGATGTGCCAGCCAGGGCGGCCCACGCCAAACGGCGTCGACCAACGGGCGTCCTCGGGATCGGTGTCCTTCGGAGCCTTCCACAGGGCGAAATCACGCGGATCATGCTTGTCGGGGGAGGCATCGGCCGGGTCGACCGGATTGTACTTGTCGGCACCGGTGGCGTCCACGGACGGGCCCATGCGGTCGGCCACGGCGGCGGCCTCATCGACTTCGGAGGTCTGCTTCTGGTGAGTGAGTTCGCCGTAATGCGGCCAGGATGCCACATCGAAGTACACGTTGCCGGTGGGCTTGCCGTCCGCATCCGTGACCACATAGCCGTGACCGTTGTCGAGAATGCGCTGAATCAGGTCGATCATGTCCGACATGTGGCCGGTGGCGCGAGGTTCCACAGTGGGCGGCAGTACGCCGAGCGTGTTGTATGCCTCGGTGAATTCGCGCTCGTAGTAATAGGCGCGGGCCCACCAACGCTGGCCTGCGGCCGCGGCCTTAACGAGAATCTTGTCGTCGATATCGGTCACATTACGCACAAAAGTGACTTTGTAGCCGAGCTTCAAAAACCAGCGGCGCACGATGTCGAACGCCACGGCGGCACGGATATGGCCAATATGCGGTGACGATTGCACAGTCGCGCCACACACATAAATGCCGACTTCGCCCGGCTTGAGCGGCACGAAATGGCTGACCTGGTGCGAGGCGGTGTCATACAGATTCAGGCCTTCTGCGGCCTTGGCAACATGCACCGGCGTCAGGCTTGAAGGCATGACGGAAATGTTGAAATCCTGCGGTTCTTGGCTGTTTCCCATAACACTCAAGCGTAGGGTCCGAACCAGACATGCTGAATCGTTACTCGAAGAGTTTGATGAACGCTTCACAGGTGGGGCCCGAACGAGGTGACAGACGGATGAGAAGCGGGACAACAGTCTCGCGAGAACACGTCTTTGACCGCTGCGGAAACTGCGAGATTCATGGATTTGCCTGCTCGTTACGCAAACGGGGAACGCTCGTGCCACAATAGAAGTCATGGCCACACCACAAGTGCTCATTTTGCAACATGTCCCATGGGAACGCCCGGGACGCATATTGTCGAACCTCGAGGACATCGGTCTTGAGACGGTGACGATGAATATCGTCGACAAAAAGAAACCGGACTTGCCTGATTTCGGCGAACTGGCTGGCGTGGTAATCATGGGTGGGCCTATGGGCGCGCTTGATTACGACAAGTATCCGGGGCTGAAGGCAGAAGCCAAGTTGGCGCGTGCCGCCGTGGCTTCAGGCAAGCCGATTCTCGGTGTATGCCTGGGGCATCAGATTATCGCCACTGCGCTTGGTGCGCAGCTGCGCAAGGGCGATGCGCCGGAGATTGGGTTCGCGCCGATCAAGCGTGTGGACAAGCATGACTTCTTCTCCATGTGGGATAAGCAGCTGACAGTGCTGCACTGGCATAACGACGTGGTGGGCCTGCCCGCGGAAGGCCAGCTGCTGTCGCGTTCGTCTTCCACCAAGGTGCAGGCATTCCGACTGGGATCCGCGCTGGGCATGCAGTTCCACCTGGAAGTGTGCGGCTCGCTGCTGGACGAATGGCTGGATGAGCCGAGCATGGTCAAGGATCTCAAGGCCGCGGGTGGTTCCAAGTCCCAATTGCGCGAGCAGTTCGCCCAATACGACCAGCTACTGCAACCGCTCGCCGAGCAAGTGTTCTCCGGTTTTGCGGCCCGCTGCAACTCCTACGCTCAGACGCTGAACAAATAACGTTTGCGGGCCGCCGCTGGGCAAGCGTGGCGCTACATTGGTGAGTCATGCCGACTTATGACATTGGACTGGAACACGTTTCGCTCGCTTTCGCTACCAAAACCATCTTCACTGATGTAACGCAGGGTGTTTTTGAAGGCGACCGCATCGGCATCGTCGGCAAGAACGGCGACGGCAAATCCACGTTGCTGCACCTGTTCCGCGGTGCTCAGGAGCCGGATTCCGGCCGCGTGACAAAGCGTGGCGGACTCACGTTCGGCATGCTTGACCAGCGTGATCCCCTTGATGACAACGCCACCATTCGCGAAGCCGCACTTGAGGGGCGCGCCGACTACGAATGGGCGTCCGATAACACTTCCCGTGAAATCGTCGAGGCATTGCTCGGCGGCATGAGCCTGGATGCCAAGGTCGGCTCCTTGTCCGGCGGCCAGCGTCGCCGCGCCGATTTGGCCCGACTGCTGCTCAAGGATTGGGATATTCTTGCACTTGACGAGCCCACCAACCATCTCGACGTGGTCACTATCCACTGGCTTGCCGAACATTTGAAGAACCGCTGGTCCAAAGGCCAGGGCGCTCTGTTGCTCGTGACCCACGATCGCTGGTTCTTGGACGAGGTCTGCGAATCGATGTGGGAAGTCCACGATGGCGTGATCGAGCCGTTCGAGGGCGGCTATTCCGCATATATGCTGCAGCGCGTGGAACGCGATCGCCAAGCCGATGTGCGCGAAACCAAGCGCCGCAATCTGGCTCGCAAGGAGCTCGCATGGCTTTCCCGCGGTGCTCGTGCCCGCTCCACCAAGCAGAAGTTCCACGTCAAGGCCGCACGCGAATTGATTGCCGATGTGCCGCCGATGCGTAACACACTTGAACTGAAGCAAATGGCCACCTCCCGTCTCGGCAAACAGGTGGTCGATTTGGTCGACGTGACGCAGATTTTCGAAAAACCGCAGGGCATGGCCGATATCGACCCGGATGTGGCGGCGCTCTCCGCGTCCGCTTCCCGCGTGGATGTGGTCAACGCCATGTACGCCGAGCCGCAGCTGCATGGTTCCGTTGAGGTGGCGGTCACCGACCTGACTGACCCGCGCCTGGTGGACGCCGGCGTGCCGGAAGCCGTCGAGTCCGCTGAGGAAGCGCGTAAGAAGGCCGAGGCTGAGAGCGGCAATCCGCAGCTTGCTGACGATCGCGAGGTTCGTCGCATGAACACGGGTGGTGAAACCATCGGCGGTGGCACTGCTGCAACGGATTCGGATGATGACACTGCTGCAGCCGGTGTCACCTCGGCTGCACGCAAGGTGACGGTTTCCGGCCGTGAGATTTTGGATGATGTGACTTGGCTGATTGGCCCCGGCGACCGCTTCGGCATCGTCGGTGCGAATGGTGCCGGCAAGTCCACGCTGCTTAAGTTGATTGATGGCACACTCACCCCGACCGCAGGCCATGTGAACATTGGCAAGACGGTGAAGTTCGCGGTGCTCTCGCAGCGCCTTGATGAGCTGGAGAAACTCGGCAAGTACAAGATCAAGGAAGTGCTTTCCCGCTATAAGCCGAGCTACATTGTGGATGGCAAGGAAGTGACGCCGGGACAGTTGATGGAGCGTCTCGGCTTCGAATCCGCCCAACTGATGACACCGATCCGCGATCTCTCCGGTGGTCAGAAGCGCCGCATGCAGTTGCTACTCATCCTGCTCGACGAGCCGAACGTGCTCATCATGGACGAGCCCGGTAACGATCTGGACACCGATATGCTCGCCGTCATGGAGGATTTGCTCGATACTTGGCCGGGCACGTTGATTGTCGTATCCCACGACCGGTACCTGCTGGAGCGCGTCACCGATCAGCAGTTTGCCCTGCTCGGCGGCAAGGTACGCCATCTGCCCGGTGGTGTGCAGGATTACCTCGATATGGTTGAGGCTATTAAGAACGGCAAGGGATTGCCGGCTGACACGCCTGGCTTCGCGGGCACCGGTAGCAGCTCGGCGAAGTCTGGTAAGGGTAAGGCGGCCGCCGTCAATGCTGCCGCATCTCTCCCTCAGTCCGCTTCGCGGACAGCTCCCTCGTCAGAGGGAGCCAATAACGGTGAGGACTCCACCTCGAAGCTCACCGGCAAGGCCTTCCACGAGGCATCCAAGCGCGTGAATGCCATCGAGCGCAAGCTTGCCAAACTGGAAGAGCAGAAGACCGATCTCGAGGCGCAGATGGCCGCCCATGACCCGAGCGACTACGAGGGTCTCAACAAGCTCAATGAACAACTCACCGCCGTCAATACTGAAAGCGATGGTCTCGAAGCCGAATGGCTCGAACTCTCCGAACAATTGGAGTAGCGGGAGAAACCGTAACGTTCACAAGGCCTCGGCAGTTTGCCGGGGCCTCCCGCTATGCAAACTCCCACGGATTAATCAATTCCACGTCGGTACCTTCGAAGTCCTTGATATTGCGCGTGGCTATGGCCGCATCCCAGGAATGGGCAATTGCCGCAATCATGGCGTCTTGAATACTGGTAGGTGTGCCCCTGTGTTCGCGTTCGACAAGGATATGGGCATAATCCGCAGCTGCCTGAGTGTCAAATGCGAACGTTCTGTCCTCTAATGTCATAAGCGCCAGCTTGACGGTCGTATCTGTGTACTTTCGTCGTTTGCCTTCAGGCATGCGACATATTCCGGCCAACAACTCGGCGACGGTGATGGCGGTGGTTGCCAAATTGCTTGTATCTTGGTTCCTCAGCCAATTGGCAACGTGTTCGTCTGGCTGTTTCTTGATGATTTCGCTGATGACGTTGGTGTCCAGAATAATCATGGCCGATTCCTATTCAAAAGATACTGGCGGTCGGGAATCGGCGGAATTTCGCTCGGATAGTGGGAGTTCCCCCTTGTCGAGTCCCTCAAAATCCATGTTCTTCATGAATTCGCGGATCTCGTCATAGAAATTGGTCTTTCGCGTGATTTCATGCGCCACCGTGCCAGCCAGCCATTCTTCAAGAATGGATCGCACCTGAGATTCCATGGAGCGGTTGTTTTTCTCAGCCACTTCTTTGAGCTGCTGAATCTGCTCATCGGGTATTTTTCGGATGGTCAATGTTGCCATGATGCACCTCCTTGTTGCTGTCATAATGCTAGCATGAGGTGCTGTCGTTTTGCTTGCAGTACGGGTGATGAGGTATGCACGCATGAAAAAAGGCGGATATGCATCATGCACATCCGCCTTTTGAGCTTGGACTGGGTCTTCCCGCAGTCGCCGAATCAGCGCCCGGTAACCTCGGAACCGACGACCTTTTCGCTCAGGGCGCGCGGGCCGCGGGTCACGGCTACGGCACCGGAGCGCACCAGCTCAATCACACCGTAATGCTCCAAAAGCCCCAGCAGGGCGTCGATCTTGCCTTCGGCACCGGTGGCCTCAATGGTCAGCGATTCCGGATTCACGTCCACCACGCGCACGCGGAACAGACGCACGATCTCCAGCACGTCGGAACGGTTGGATTCGTTGGCGGCCACCTTGATGAGCACCAGTTCGCGTTCCACGGTGGAGTTCGGGTCGAGTTCCACGATTTTGAGCACATGCAGCAGCTTGTTGAGCTGCTTGATGATCTGCTCCAGCGGCACGGCCTCCACGTCGGCGGTCACCGTGACGCGAGAGATGTCCGGACGCTCGGTGGGGGAGACGGACAGCGAGTTGATGTTGAACGCACGGCGGGCGAACAGGCCGGCGATACGCGCCAGCACGCCTGGGCGGTTCTCCACCAGCACGGACAGCGTATGACGCTGGGAACCAGGCTGGGATGCAGGATAGTTAGCCATGAGTGTTCTCCTCTCCTCAGTGCTCGCTCGCAGTGGCAGCGGCGGTCTCGTGCTCGAACACGCCGGTCGCATGCTCGTCCGGACCGGTTCCCGGAGCCGGGGTGCCGCCAGCCAGCGGCTTGATGCCGGGCTTGTACGTCACCTCGTCGTTGGGGGCGCCGGCGGCTACCATCGGCCACACCATCGCATCCTTCCACACGCGGAAGTCGATCAGCACCGGGCGGTCGTTGATCTGGTTCGCCTTTTCGATGGCGGCAATCGCCTCTTCCTCGGTGAACGCGCGGATACCCACGCAGCCGTATGCCTCGGCCAACTTGATGAAATCAGGCACTTCGAGCGGCGCATCGCCGTCGGCCAGTGCCGCCGCACCATCGGCACCGTGCGCTTCACCATCGAGCAGGTTGGTCTGCGAGTAGTGGTGCTCGTAGAACAGCGTCTGCCACTGACGGACCATGCCGTATACGGAGTTGTTCAGAATCGCGATCTTCACCGGAGCGTGGTCCAGGAACGCGGCGGCCAGCTCCTCAGAGGTCATCTGGAAGGAACCGTCACCATCGATCAGCCACACCGGCTTCTTGCCCTCGAATTCACGGGCCGAGCCCACGGATGCGCCGATGGCAGCCGGCAGACCGTAGCCCATCGTGCCGAGGCCTCCGGAGGAGATCCAAGCGTGCTGGTTCTCAAAATCGATGAACTGCGAAGCCCACATCTGGTGCTGGCCCACACCGGTCACCCAGATGGTGGACGGATCGGCCATCTCAGAGAGCTTCTTGATGACCCACTGCGGGGCCAGCGATCCGTCGGTCGGCTCATCCCACGTCATCGGGTATTCCTCGCGCCAGCCGTCGATCGCCTTCCACCAGGGGGCCAGATTCGGCTTGCCCTGAATGGCCTGCGTACGCTGAATCTCGGGAATCAAGTCGTCGAGCACGGTAGCCACATCGCCCACGATCGGCACGTCGGGCTGACGGTTCTTGCCGATTTCAGCCGGGTCGATGTCAATGTGAATCACGCGGGCGGTCGGTGCGAAGGCGTCGAGCTTGCCGGTCACGCGGTCGTCGAAACGTGCACCGATGGCCACAAGCAGGTCAGCGCGCTGCACGGCGCCGGTTGCGGCAATCGTACCGTGCATGCCTAGCATGCCGAGGTTCTTCGGGTCGGAGTCGGGAATGATGCCGCGTGCGGGCAGGGTCGTGACCACGGGAGCGCCGGTCAGGTCGGCCAGAGCCTTGACCTGTGCGCCGGCGTTGGAGCGGGCGGCGCCGCCACCCACATACAGCACCGGGCGGTACGACTGAGAGAACAGCTTCGCCGCGTCGGACAGCACACGGCCGTGCGCCTTGGTGGTGGGGTTGTAGCCGGGCAGAATCATGCGCTGCGGCCATGAGTAGTACATGTCGCCGGTCTGTGCGGTCTTGGTCAGATCCACGACCACCGGGCCGGGGCGGCCGGTGTTGGCGATGTAGTACGCCTCGGAAAGCACGCGAGGAATGTCCTGCGCGCGGGTCACGAGGAAGGAGTGCTTGGACACCGGGTAGGTGATGCCCACGATATCCGCCTCCTGGAAGGCATCAGTGCCGATGGCTTGCACGCCCACCTGACCGGTAATCACGACCATGGGCACGGAGTCCATGTTCGCGTCCGCAATGGCCGTGACCACGTTTGTGGCACCCGGGCCGGAAGTCACGATGCACACGCCCACCTTGCCAGTGGCCAGTGCGTAGCCTTCGGCGGCGTGGCCGGCGGCCTGCTCGTGGCGCATAAGCACGAAGCGGAACTTCGTGTTGTCTTTGATCTCGTGGTAGACGGGCAGAATCGCGCCGCCAGGAATGCCGAAGACGTCCTCGACGCCGAGGTCCTCCAGCGAACGAATCAGCGCCTGGGCGCCAGTCATCTTCTCGCCATCGACGATGGTCTGCTTATCGGGGGCCGTGTTGATTTTCGGTACACCGCTGAATGCCTGCAAAGGCGTGGGTAAAGCCATGATTCCTCTCACCTCATAGGTTTTGTCGCGAACCTGCCCGACCTTGGGATGGGGCCGGGTGCCCGCGTGTCTGATTCCAGTCGCTTCCCCGAGACTTGTGGCCCCGGCGCGACTCGTCGCTCATGTTGGTATTAGTCTATTCGCAAATCCGACAGCGGGCTTACTTAGTCCGCGTCTTGAACGAGTCCAGTGACTTCCAGCCCGCTTCGGCGGCCGCCAGCTGCGCCTTACGCTTGCTGGAGCCCTTACCGATGCCGATGATGTCGCCGTTCTCGCCCAATGAGACGCGCGCGGTGAAGATCTGCGCGTATTCCGGGCCGGAGACCTCCATATGGTAGACAGGCTCCTCCTTGCCGAGGCCGTGCGCCTTGACGGTCAGCGAGGTCTTCCAGTCAAGTGCCGGGCCCTCGGTGGCCACTTCGGCGAGCGTGTCGTCAATAAGCCGGTGAATCACCTTGCGTGCCTCGTCGATGCCGTGTTCCAGGAAGGTCGCGCCGATGAGCGATTCCACGATGTCGCATAGGATGGAGTTCTTCTCCGCGCCGCCCTGCTCGGCTTCTCCGTGACCCAGCAGAATGTAGGGGCCCACCTTGAGCTTGGTTTTGGCGATGGCGCTCAGCGCGTCTTCGGAGACGGCCTTGGCGCGCATCTTGGCCAGTTGCCCCTCGGTCATATCCGGGTGAATGGTGAACAGCGTTTCAGTGGAGACCAGTTCGAGCACCGCGTCTCCCAGAAATTCGAGGCGTTCGTAATTGGCCACGCCGGGGTGCTCATGCGAGAAGGAACGGTGGGTGAGTGCCTGCACGAGCAGATCCGGGCTGAGAGTGGTGCCCAACGCTTCAAGAAGCTCGTTGGCCGGCGTCGGCTGCTGTGGGGTTTCATTACTCATGATTGTTGTATGGTCCTTCACGCGATGGTGATGTGTTGTGTTGTGTTGTGTTGTTTGCGATGCGATGGTGTACGCAATGGTGCACTTATGCGAAGACCCCGCCACCCGTCGATGGCAGGGCCTTCATTCAAGCCGTTATCGCAGGACTCACTTGGTGTGAGCCGGCTGGATGGCGGAGCGGTAGGTGCGGCCGCGGTAGTTACCGCAGCTCGGGCAAGCCATGTGCGGCAGGGCCGGAGCGCCACAGTTCGGGCAGTTCACGGTCGCAGCAGCGGTGGCCTTCCAGTTCGCGCGACGCGAATGCGTGTTGGCGCGCGAGGTCTTGTACTTAGGCAGTGCCATTTGAGTATCCTCTATTTCGTTCGAACAATTGAGCTTAAGCGTCCGTTATCTTAACGCACGGCTCGTACAAACTTCGTTCAGGCGCGCGTCACTCGGCCTGCTCGCCGTTCTGCTCGGCCTCGAGCTGGGCTTTGAGCCCCGCCAATCCGGCAAAACGGATATCCGTCACATCGTGATGATGGTCGGGATCCTCGTTCAGATCGGCACCGCACTGCGAGCACAGACCCCTGCAATCCGGTCGGCACAGTGGTTGCAACGGCAGCGATTCGACCAGCGTGTCGCGGATCATCGCCTCGATGTCCGCGAATGCGCCGTTCTCCAGCAGCGGATACGTGTCTTCCGACTCGTCCTCGCCGGCGATGATGTCGATTTCGTCGTCCTGCTTGCTCTTGCCGCCCTTGCCGTTGGCCTTGTCCTGACCCGACTCGTACGGGAAGAACACCGTCACATCAACCGGCCAGTCCTCGTCAATCGGCTTCAGGCAGCGCGTGCACTCGCTGACGAATGGCGCGACCAGGCGGCCGGTGAAGATCAGGCCGTCCACAATCGAATCGAACTGCCCGCTCACGTGTACGGGCTCACCTTCCTTGATGCCGACAATGCTGTCGCCAATGCCGGAAGGTGCCGGGAAATCGGCGTCAATCGGCTTGGATTGACCGGCGCGCGAAGCAATCTGCGCTACCGGAATGGCCCACGGGGAATCTTCAACTCGTGCCATGGTATGTTCTTGGTGCCTTTCGTATGTTGGCTGGAGTTATTCGTTACTGGCGTTATTTCGCGTTACTGATGTTGCCGGCGTTGCTGGCGTTACTGGGCTTCGGGATAGTCGTTCAGCGTCAGGTGCGGCATCTGTTCGCGGGCCGCGCGCTGGCGCTCTTCCAGCACGTTAAGACCGGCCTGCACATCCTGACTGAGTTTGCCGAGCTGCTGGGACAGCCCTTCCATCACCGTAGTGCAGTACTGGTCCGCGCCTTGGGTCAGATGGTCGGCTTTGGTCTGTGCCTGGTCAAGAATCGCGCGCGCTTTCTGCCGTGCAAGCTCGGTGACGTTCTCTTGGCCGGCCAGGAACTGTGCCTGTTCGTTGGCGTCCCTGATCATGTTGGCTGCGCGGCTTTGTGCGGAGGCGACGATGGCGTTGGACTGGGTCTGTGCCGATTCCAGACGGCGTTCGGCCTCGCGCATGAGGGCGGAGGCGCGCTCCAACTGCACCGGCAGCATTTTCTTCAACTCGGAAAGCTGGTCGGTGAATTCGTCGCGGTCAACCTTCACCATGCCGGGGGCGAATATGCTGGACTTCGCTTCGCCCAGTGCCGCCTCGAGCTGGTCGATGATGTCATACACCGTGGTGAATTCCTCGTGGCTCTTGACCGTGGCCGGGTCGTCGTCCGTGGTTTCTCGCAGGTCGGGCATTTCGTTCATGAACGAGGGGCGAATGCCGGCGGCCTGAGCGGTCTGAGCCTGTGCCCGGGTCTGCTGAGCTGCTTGGGCCTGCGCTTTGGCCTGCATCTGTGCCGGAGTAGGGGTAGGCGCGGCGGGCGGCGATCCGGCGAGAACATCGGCCTCTTCGGTGGGTGCCGGCGCGGCTTGCGTAGACGCGGGCGGTTCCGGGGCGGACGGCTCCGGAGTGGACGATGCGGCGTCCGCATTCGGTTTGGTCAGATCGACGTATCCAGTAGGGTGGTCATCGCTCATAGTCATTAGTGCATCAGTCCTTCCGCTGACGTTCCTCGGCCAGGGCATCGGCCAGCATCGGCACGACGCAATCGGGCACCATGCCGGTCACGTCGCCTCCATGGCGGGCCACGTCCTTGACGATGGAACTGGAGATGTGTTCAAGAATCGGATCGGCCGGCAAAAACAGGGTTTCGATGCCAGCGAGCTTGCGATTGACCAGCGCCATGCCGAGCTCGGCTTCATAGTCGCCGTTCTGGCGCAGACCCTTGATGATAACGGTGGCGCCGACCTTCTTGCAGTAGTCGGTGATCAGCCGTCGGTGGAAGAAACGGTGACGTTCTTGCAACCGGCTTTGTCAAGGGCGCGGCGGATCACGTCGACTCTGGTGGCTTCGGAAAACATCGGTGTTTTCGCGGCGTTGACGGCCACCACCACATGCACCTCGTCGAAAAACCGCGCCGAGCGCTCGATTACATCCAAGTGTCCGGCGGTAACGGGGTCATACGAGCCGGGGCATACTGCGATAGTCATGCTTTATAGCCTACCGCTAGTGGTGTGCTTCGTGCTGCCGAGCGTGCATTGTTGTCGCGTCGGCGTATGAGGCAGTGTGTGCGGTGCCGTATGTGGCGTCGGTGTGGCGTCGTGTGCGGCATTGTATGTGGCATTGTATGTGGCGGGGTGGCGTGATGCGCGACATGGGTGTGTGGAGGTGTGCGGATTACGCGCCAATGGGTTTCGCGGGTAACGACGGGAATCTATGATGGAGTGCAGTCGAATCGTTGAATACGAGGAAAGAAGTGCACCATGACTTTTGCCGAGATGTTCGTTGATGATGCCGAACCGCTGCGCAACCCGGACCAAGGTGCCGGCACGTCGGTGCTGGAGCGTCCGGAGACCAAGGAGTCGCCGGTTCGTGACGATGGTGGCGACGCCGATCGTTTTGCGCACTACGTATCCAAGGACCGTATCGCTGAATCGCGTGCGACCGGCCGCCCGGTGGTGGCCCTGTGCGGTAAGGTTTGGGTGCCCAAGCACGATCCGTCCAAGTACCGGTTTGCCCCGACTGCAAGCGGATTTACGAGGAAATGACGCGCTAAAGGTGGTACTTGGCTCCCCTCAGCGAGGGGAGCCAAAATGGTCACCGAGCGGAAATCTCGTCGATCAGCTTGAGCTCCTCGTCGCTGAAGTGGGTGTTCTTCAGTGCGCCGATGTTGTCGAGAATCTGCTGCGGCTTGGAGGCTCCGGTCAGCACGGAGGTCACCTTGCCGTCGTGCAGCAGCCATGCCAGGCTCATCTCGGCCAGCGTCTGGCCGCGTTCGGCGGCCAGATTGTTCAGGTCCACAACCTGCTTGTGCAGTTTCTCGGTCAGGGCGGAATCGTTGAGGAATCGCGGATCGTGAGCCATGCGGCTGTCGGCCGGAATGCCGTTGAGATAGCGGTTGGTCAGCAGGCCCTGAGCCAGCGGGCAGAAGGTGATAAGGCCTTTGCCCAGCTTGAAGGCGGTCTCTTTCAGGCCGTTCTTTTCAACGGTGCGGTCGAGGATGTTGTACTTGTTCTGGTTGATGATGAACGGCACGTGCAGTTCTGCCAGAATTGCGGCGGCCTTTTCCATCGTCGGACCATCGTAGTTGGACAGACCCACGTACAGGGCCTTGCCGGAGTTCACGGCCTGAGCCAGCGCGCCCATCGTCTCCTCAAGCGGGGTTTCCGGATCCGGGTGGTGGTGGTAGAAGATGTCCACATAATCCAAGCCCAAGCGTTCCAGCGACTGGTCGAGGCTGGCGAGCAGGTACTTGCGGCTGCCGAGGTCGCCATAGGGGCCTGTCCACATTTCGTAGCCGGCCTTGGTGGAGATGACGAGTTCGTCGCGGTGATGCTTGAAGTACTTGGCGAGCAGCAGTCCGCAGTTCTTCTCTGCCTGGCCGGGCTCGGGGCCGTAGTTGTTGGCTAGGTCGAAGTGGGTGATGCCGTTGTCGAAGGCGGTGAAGACCAGGGACTTCATCTGGTCGAATGGCGTGATGTCGCCGAAGTTGTGCCAGAAGCCAAGTGAGACGGCCGGCAACTTGAGGCCGGAGGTGCCGGCACGGTTGTAGGTCATCGTGTCGTAACGGTGCGGGTTGGGGGCATAGATGGCGGTTGGCTCGAACATTGAGTCTCCTTACAATGTCATTCTTGTTCTTACGAATGCTTACCTGCGATGGGCAGACCGACGCCGATTGAGCGGTATTCGTAAGTGTTCTTGGATACTATGGTTCCAGTTCAAGTGAACTTGAATGCAAACGGCTGCGATGCTTCGGCGTGTTGCCGCAGTAAGGAGTCATGATGTCCTACACCATTCGTCAGGTGGCCACGCAGTTCCATATGCAGCCTCTACGCTGCGCTATTACGAGGATCAGGGATTGCTGACCAACGTGGAGCGCACCGAAACCGGCCAGCGCATATACGAAGACTGCCATATCGACCGTCTGCGCGCGATTTGCTGCTTCAAGAACGCCGGCATGACCATTGACGATCTTAAAAAGTTCTTCGTGTATGAGTCCAATGAGCCCGAGCATATCGATGAAATCCTTGATCTGCTGGAATCTCGCCGCGAATCCTTGGACGAGCAGCGCCGAGCCCTCAACGAGGCGGCCATGCACGTGCAGCGCAAGCTCCATTACTATGGCGACATCAAGCGTGCCATCGACGCCGGTGAAGACTGGCCGGATTGGCGCGAGTACAAAAACCGCGCCTATTCCATTGAATGCTGAGACCATCGAATGCTGAAACCATCGAGTGCTGAGCTGGATGCCGGCTGGGCACTAAGACCGATGCGCGTCGATCGTGGGCGCGTCTATCCGAGTAAGGCCTTGCTCGGCAGTGCGCGGTCGAGCAGCCAGACAACGAGCGATATCACGAAGAACGCTATGGCCAGCTTGCCGCAGCTAATGCCGAACCCTTGCCAGCCGAGTGCGTCGAGGTTGATGAAGTCGTACGGATACGGACTGCCGCCGGCCGCCGGTCCGGACCCCGGCCAAATCGCCGCACGGGCCAGCACGAAGACCAAGTATGCAGGGAAGTACGCCAGCCACGAGAACATGTAATGCCAGCGGAAACGCCGGTGCGGGTCGAATAGCACGAAATCGATAACCGCCATAATCGGGGCGATTTTGTGCAGCATCGTATTGGTCATGATGCCAATAACCTGTGGCACGTATGCCGGGTCGTCCGGAGGCATCAGGAAGAACGCCACCAGTGCGGTGACTATGGCGTACACAGTCAGGCACCCCTTAAGCCATGCAGGCGGCTGAATACCTTTGAGCAGTGTGGCCGCGCCGGACCACAGCATCACGATGCCCAGCACGAAACCGGTCTGGAACGTGAAATACACCCAGAACTGCGGTTTGGACCATGCCTCATATGTGCCCACGAAGCAGAAACCGGCGATCGCAAAGCGCCACAACGCCACGATGAATCTCATGCATCGAGTCTACCGCTTCGCCAGTGGGCCGTATGGTGCGGCTGGCGTATTGGCTGGTCGTGATGATTATGGTCGGTGTGACCGACCGCCATAGTGCCGATGGATATGACGATACTGAACCCGGCAATATCGAATCTGGCGATACGAGAATAAGACGAGCCCTTCCCGCACGGCTTTGCCCGGACTACACTTAGGTGCAACTTCACCACTTATGTAGGAAAGGCCTTGCAATGGTCGATTATTCGCCGGCTCTGATGACCGACATGTATGAATACACGATGCTCGACGCCGCTCTGAAAGACGGTACCGCCGACCGCAAGTGCGTGTTCGAGGTGTTCACGCGTCACTTGCCCGAAGGCCGTCGCTATGGCGTGGTGGCCGGCACCGGCCGCATTCTGGATGCGCTGGAACATTTCCACTTGGATGAAGCGGATCTGAAGTTCCTGGCCGACCGTCACGTGGTAAGCCCCGAGACCATTAAGTGGCTGGAGAACTTCCACTTTTCCGGTACGATTCGCGGTTACCGCGAAGGTGAGATGTTCTTCCCGAACTCCCCGATTTTGCAGGTCGAAGGCACGTTCGGCGAATGCACGCTACTGGAGACGTTGATTCTATCCGTGCTGAACTACGATTCCGCAGTGGCCTCCGCCGCCTCACGTATGGCGTCGGCAGCAAGGATCGTCCTTGCATGGATATGGGCGGACGCCGCACTAACGAGTGGGCCGCCGTGGCCGCCGCTCGAGCTGCCGTAGTGGGCGGATTCAAGGGTACCGCCAATCTGCTGGCCGCCCAGCTGTATGGTCTGAAGGCCATTGGCACCGCCGCGCATTGCTTCACGTTGGTGCATGATTCCGAGCGTGACGCCTTTGAATCGCAGATCGAGGCATTGGGCAAGAACACCACGCTGCTGGTGGACACCTACAACATCGAGGAAGCCGTGAAAACCGCCGTCGAAGTGGCCGGTCCCGAACTGGGTGGCGTGCGCATCGACTCCGGCGACCTAGCCGCCATGGCACAGCGTGTGCGCAACCAGCTGGACGCCTGGGTGCCACGAACACCACCATTACCGTGACCAACGATTTGGATGAGTACGCGCTCGCCGCATTGCAGACCGCGCCGGTCGACTCCTATGGCGTGGGCACCATGCTGGTCACCGGCTCCGGCGCTCCCACTTGTGCGATGGTGTACAAGCTCACCGAGCGTGAAGGCGCTGACGGCACGATGGTTCCGGTCATGAAGAAGTCCAAGGACAAGGCCACAGTGCCCGGTCGCAAGTTGGCATTCCGCTCCTACGAATACGCGCTAGCCGAAGCCGAACACGTGATTTCCGGCTCGGAAGAGAAACTGGCCGGTTTCACGCCCGAACCGACGTGGAAGAACCTGCTGGTCGATTTCGTGGACCACGGCCATATCGATGCGCAGTGGCAGGGCCATGACGCCATCATGGCCGCCCACGACTACCGCGCCAAGGCGTTGTCCGAACTGCCCATCACCGCACAAAGCCTGATGAAGGGCGAGCCCGTGATTCCTACGGAGACTCAGGTTCTCTGACGAGAACTTTCGTCTCCATAGGAATCCGTCGCAGCATAGCTGCTCCCCTTACCTACGGACAGCCCACTGGGCTGTCCGCTTAACGGTTCGACCACAGAGACCAAAGTCCTCTGACCGTATCGCACTGGCCGCATCCCTCTGGTTACATTGGCTACTCTTCCTCTGTCTGTGCCCCTCTGTCTGTGTTGGCCGCACTCCTGTGGTCGCCGCCGAGGCGGGGAGATGCAACCCCGGTCGCACCCCCGTGTTTGCACCCCCTGTGGCTGTGTCCCGGGGCTGTATTGGCCGCGTCCCCTCGGGCTGAACTGCGTCCCGGTTCGCCGGACGTGGTTCCAGCTGAGGGTGCCCGGCAGATTCTAGTGGTGGTTGCAACACCTGAGGTTTGAGCGGCCTTCCATGGTCACGTTGTCGGTTGTTGAGGTTATCACGCGGCGTCGAGCAGTTCGATGATCTTCTCGCTTGGTTTCATGAACCGAGGGTTTTGCGTGGCCGGTCGTTGAGTTCCTCGGCGACCGCGTCGAGGTAGTCCTCCGGGTAGACGGATAGGTCGGTGCCTTTGGGGAAGTACTGGCGCAGGAGCGTTGGTGTTCTCGTTGGTGCCGCGCTGCCACGGGGAGTGCGGGTCGCAGAAGTAGACGGCCATGTCCAGCGAGGCGCCGATC
>ENA-OQCF01000003-OQCF01000003.1-human-gut-metagenome-genome-assembly--contig:-NODE-3-length-95001-cov-28.497597_pt1 | contig 95001 bp, 100 predicted proteins | sample MGYA00242756_ERZ504573 | MGnify/ENA primary metagenome ERZ504573 (study PRJEB26092, sample SAMD00036240) | human gut metagenome | host: Homo sapiens | study: EMG produced TPA metagenomics assembly of... | reverse complement strand
CTTGCGGTAGCCGCCGTGGCCCTCGCCATCACCGTCACGGCGCGGCGCGTAGCCTCGCCATCCTCACGGCGACGCGGCTTGAAACCCTCACCATCATGACGCGGCTTGAAACCGCCCTTGCCGCGCGGCTTGAAACCCTTGCCGCCGCGGTTGCCCGGTCGGCGATCGCCATACCCCTTATGGCCGCCGCCGTAAGACTTGCCGGAACGCTCGTTACCTTCTGCCATTACTTGTTTTCCTTAATTCGTTGTTGATTAACGGTTTTCCACGGCGCCGAGCGCTTCTTGCCACGACGGATAAGCGCGAAGCGGCCTGCCAGGAAGTCGGCTTCGGCCAGCACCTGCTCCTCATCCTCGATACGGTTGTTGTTGAGATACACGCCACCGGACTTGATGGCGCGGCGTGCCTCGGAAGCGGACTTGAACAGTCCGGCAGCCTGGGCGGCGTCGATTACGCGATCGCCGGGCTTGGAGACGGGGAAGACGTGCTCGCCGTTCTCGTCGACCACCTTGAAACCGTCGAGCACGGATTCCAGCGTTTCCTCGTCGATGTCTTCGAGGTTGCCACCGCGGCCGAACAGCGCACCGGAAGCATCGATGGCAGCCTGGGTAGCGGCCTCGCCATGCACGAAGCTGGTGACCTCCCAGGCAAGGGTCTTCTGGGCCTCGCGCTTGCCGGGGTTGGTCTTGGATTCCTCGACCAGTCGTTCGATTTCGGCCTTGGGCAGGAAGGTGAACGCCTTCAGCAGGCTTTCCATCTCCACGTCCGGGCGGTTGATCCAGAACTGGTAGAACTTGTACGGGCTGAGCATCGTGCGTCGAGCCAGACGCGTTGCCCTCGGACTTGCCGAACTTCTTGCCGGAAGCATCGGTGATAATCGGGCTGGTGAACACGTTGACGTCCACACCGCGCACCTTGTGGATCAGGTCCAGGCCGGAGGTGAGGTTGCCCCACTGGTCGGAGCCGCCGAGTTCCAGCGTGCAGTGGTATTCGTCAAACAGGTGGAGGAAGTCGTTGCCCTGCAGCACCTGGTAGCTGAACTCGGTGAAGGAGATGCCTTCCTCAGAGTTCAGGCGGCGGGCGACCGTGTCCTTGGCGAGCATGGTGCCCAGACGGAAGTTCTTGCCGACGTCACGCAGGAAGTCGATGACGGTCATCGAGGCGGTCCAATCGTAATTGGACACGAAACGTACGGCGTTCGCGCCTTCGGTGTCCAGAATGCCGCCGATCTGATTCTTCAGGCGATCGGCCCAGCCGGCCACCACGTCCTCGGGTTAAGCGTACGTTCGCCGGACTGGCGCGGGTCGCCGATGAGTCCGGTGGCGCCACCGACCAAAGCGATCGGATGATGGCCCGCAAGCTGCAGGTGACGCATGTTGATGAGCTGCACGAGGTTGCCGATATGCAACGATGCAGCGGTGGGATCGAAGCCACAATAATAGGTGATGGGCTCGCCGTTCAGTGCTTCTGCGAGTCGATCCCGGTCCGTGGACTGGGAAATCAACCGCGCCATTCCAGTTCCTCAAGCAGGGTGTTGAAACCCGCTTCCTTGAAGTCGGTGACGTGAGCCATAGCTTGTCGCTTCTCCCTATCGAATTGTGAATAAGACTGCCCAATTGGGCACAGTCAAGTTTCGCAGAACATGGCGACAGTGCCGAACACCAGCCGAGCCGCGCGATTCAGTAAAACGCCTTATTCTAGCGGCGCGGGCCCATAAGTTCGCGCAAAGAGTCGATGATGTCCTGACGATCCGGCACCTGGAACTTCGGGAAGGACTTGAGCATACGCTTCTGCTGTGCGTTGATGACGCCATTGACGGCCCAGCGCAGACGCTCAACCGTATCCTGCGAAAGCTCACGCATCCTGTCGGATACCGCACTGGAGCCCCACTGCCACGTGCCACCGGCGCGTGCCGCCACATCCTGCACCACCTGAGAGACGGAATCGAGCACCCGCTCGAATTCGAGCATGCCCGCAACCGTGACCGCCAAGTCGATGATGGTGATCAGGGCCAGTACCGTGACCAGCGTATGCAGCATCGGCAGCGGAATCATATCCGTGACCCGCTCGACATATGGCTGCGAACCAAGTACCACGCCCACGCCGCCGAGGCCGAAAATCAACGCGCCCAGCAGGCAGACGCGGCCTTGGAGGTTGAAGCGGAAGTTCGAGTAATCCCACCAGCGGGCGTGGAACAGCTGCTCCATGACCCACGAGGTTGTGTATTCGAGTATCGTGGCGCCCACCATCGAAATCAGGAAGATGATGATCGGGTTATGTACGTTGCCGAGAATGGCGACGCCGAGTATCGCGCCGGTGCCGTAGATCGGGCACAGCGGGCCGTTGAGGAACCCTCGGTTGACCAAGCGGTGCTGTTGGCAGGAGACGAGAATGGACTCGTACATCCAGCCGACGAAACTGTAGAACAGAAACCAGAGGAAATAATGTTCGAGTGTGATGATCATCGACGGGCTTCGATCTCGGCGTAAGGCTTCGCGGCGGGCAACGCGCGCTTGTTGAACCGGTCGAACGAGAAGGTCTCGGCGGTGGCGGAGCATTTGTCCGCCAAGGTGACCAGATAGCCTTCGATATAGCGCGGCGGCACCGGGGTCATCGGGAACATGTGGTTCTCGATGCTGTTGCGTTCGATATCGTTGAGCTTGAAGTCCTTCAGGGCATTGACCAGGGCGGCGTGGCCATGGGTGAAGCCATGCCACTGGTGTTCGCCGTTATCCCAGTCGTGCCAGTCGTACAGGAAGTAATCGTGCAGGAGGGCCGCGCGAATCAGGGATTTGAGGTCGACGCGGTACCACAGGTGTGCGCGGTCGGCCATCCACACAGCCAGGCAGGCGACACGCACGGAATGTTCGAACGTGGTGACATTGCCGTGCTGGTAGCAGCAGCGTTCGATCTGCATGTGGCGATGCTCGATGACCTCACGGCCGTGCTTGGCGACCAGGCGTTGAATCTGCGTTCGGGTGAGCAGATGTCCCACGATTTTCGGTCCTTCCCGTTTTGGGTTGGTTCAGTGCAATCCCCTGTTGTGAATTACGATTACCCGGCGATATTCAAGAATCCATCGAGTAATACCGTGACCGATTGTAGGGCACAAATATGTCCGTGCACACTCATCCAAAAGAACGACAACGGGAACCGTTAATCGTGGTGGGTTTCAAGATAGTCGAGATAACCTTGAAAACCGCCATCGAGGCTTGCTACATCGTAGCCGCGATCGGCAAGGATTTCAGCTACTTCCTCGCTCCACCATCCTTGAGCACAATAGACTACGACAGTTCGATCTGTGGGCACGGTTTTGAGCACATGGGCCAGAGGGTCGAGTGGTGCATTGATGGCACCTTCGACCGGGTGGGCGGCGAAGTCGGCTGGTTCCCTCAAGTCGAGCAGCGTGACCGTATTCGGGTCGAGCTTGGCAAATTCCGCCGGCGTGATGCGGCGGTACGATGCTTCACTGCTCTCATCGTCATCGACCGCATTATGCAAAGCAATAGGCATGTTCTTCCCCTCTCGTTCTGATCTTGGCACCCCTCAAGGAGGGGCACCACATAGCTCTAAATCGCGCAGGCCGGCTGAATATAGTTGGCCGGATCAATAGCAGTAATGGTCGGCTGCTCACCGCACACCGGGCAATCCGGCACATGCTTTGGCAGTGGGACCCGTCGAATATTCATGGTCAGGGCATCCACAGTGAGCATGCGAGCCACGAGCGGCTCCCCCACGCCGGCAATCAGCTTGACGGCCTCAGTCGCCTCCAGACTGCCGATCACGCCGACCACCGCGCCCAGTACGCCGGATTCCTTGCAGGTCGGAATCTCACCGGCGGCGGGCAGGTCGCGGAAGATGCAGCGGTAGCAGGGGCCTTCGCCGGGAATGACGGTCATCACCTGACCGGCGAATCCGACCACGCCGGCATGGATATACGGCTTGCCGGCCAGCACGCAGGCGTCATTGATGAGGAATTTTGCGGCGAAGTTGTCGGTGGCATCGATCACCAGATCGTACGGTTCGATGAGGCCGGCGATGTTGCTCGCGTCGACGAGCTCGTAGTAGGTATCAACCGTCACATCCGGGTTGAGCGCGCGGATGGCTGTGGCCGCGGATTCCACTTTGGGCGCTCCGACACGTGCAGTGGTATGGATGATTTGGCGTTGCAGATTGCTCATATCCACCACATCGCCGTCCACCAGTCCGATATGGCCGACGCCGGCCGCCGCCAGATACAGGCGGCCGGAGAACCAAGACCGCCCGCTCCGATGATGAGCACGCTGGAGGCCAGCAACCGCTTTTGCCCTTTGACCCCCACACCCTTCAAAATCAGATGGCGCGCGTACCGCTCCACCTGTTCATCAGTCAATGCCATGTTTTCTCCATGTTTCCATCTCCCCTCAGTCCGCTACGCGGCCAGCTCCCCTCAGAGAGGGGAGCTAATAAAAGTGTCAGTGCAAATACCCCGTAGTCGGGCTGGACGGCACAGCCTGTCCCTCGGTCACTTTGCCAAGGCCAGACAAATACGCCGCACGACCAGCATCGATGGCGTGCTTGAACGCCTCAGCCATCAGCGGGATATTGCCAGCAGAGGCAACGGCCGTGTACGCCATCACCGCATCCGCACCCATCTCCATCGCATCGCAGGCCTGGCTCGGACGGCCGATACCAGCGTCGATGATGACCGGCACATGCGCGTTGGCGATGATGATTTCGATGAAGTCACGCATGCGCAGGCCCATATTGGAGCCGATCAACGAACCGAGCGGCATAACGGCAGCGGCACCGGCCTCCTCCAGCTGACGGGCCGCAATCGGGTCCGGGAACATGTAGGGCATGACCACGAAGCCTTCCTTGGCCAGCATTTCGGTGGCTCGGATGGTTTCGGCGTTGTCCGGCAAGAGGTACTTGGTCTCGTGTTCGATTTCGACCTTGACGAAGTCGGTGTGGCACACTTCGCGTGCCAGTCGGGCGATACGCACGGCTTCCTCGGCGTTGCGCGCACCGGAGGTGTTGGGCAGCAGCGTAATGCCTTCGGGAATGTAGTCGAGCACGCTGTTCTCGGTGGTCTGCGCGCGGCGCAGTGCCATGGTGACGATTTGCGTGCCTGCATGTTCGACCGTAGCCTTGATGAGGTTCAGGTCGTAGCGGCCGGAGCCCAGAATGAATCGCGACTGGAACTCGTGACCGCCCAGGTTCAGCGGCTTGTCTTCCACCGGGAGAATCGGCGCGGCGGTGCCGACCGGATTGGTGACGGCGGGCTGCGGCGGCAGCGGAGTCGCCTCAACAGATGCTTCAGTAACCGGATTAATATTGCTCATAGCTTTTCCTTTCATCCACCCTGTACAAACTGCACAATTTCCATGACGCACTGGTCGTCGAGCATGGCGTCGGCACGCTTATCGCGCGGGATAATCTCACCATTGAGTTCGATGGCCACACGCTCGGCGCGGAATCCGTGCGCTTCGAGATAATCGGCGACGCTGACCGGCGTCTCGAGCGTGACCTGCTCTCCGTTGACCTGCATAATATCCTTTCAGATAGTAAAAAAGGGTGCACGAAACGAACCGTACCTTAAGTGGTGCGCCCATTCATGAACCCAATCATGCGACCGTTCGACCGCTGTGATGTATTGGCTCCATCACGACCGTCTCACGGCTGAATTATGCAAACGGAATGAAAGCTGTATCGGAGAACCCGGCAAATCTGCGACAACGATTCCTTACGGCGGCATGACCCGCGTCAAGTTCCCCGGTCGAAGTCTGGCGACTTCCTCTCAGCCTCACGGCTCCCGTTCGTTACGGTTTCTCAGTGTATGCCGTTGCAGTGACAACAACAAAATAGAGCTCCCTCATCAGAGGGAGCTTCATTGGGACTAGAACGTGCCGGGGGCTTTGTAGGCGGAGCCATCCGACGTGGATGCGGGGAAGAGCTTGAGTTCTTCGACCTCGGCCTTGGCGTCGGCGATCTGCTCGCGCACGCGACCGTAAGCGGTGCCGCCCTTGCCGTTGCGGGAGTCGACCGAACCGTGGCTGGAGAGCACTTCGCGTACTCCCGGAGCCTTGTCGGCCGGCAGGAACGCGGCGAAGGTCTCGATGAAGTCATTGTCGGTCAGATCCCACAGTTCCTGGCCGCGGCCTTCGGCGAGCTTGACGCAGGCACCAGAGAGCTCGTGCGCGTGGCGGAACGGCACCCCGTTCTTGACGAGCCATTCGGCGATGTCGGTGGCCAGCGCGAAGCCGGTCGGAGCTTCCTCTTCCAGGCGGTCGCCGTCGAAGTGCATGGTCCTGACCATGCCGGTGAAGGCGGGCAGCAGCACTTCGAGCGTATCGACCTGGTCGAACACGGCCTCCTTGTCTTCCTGCAGATCGCGAGCGTAGGCGGTGGGCAGGCCCTTCAGGGTGGCCAGCAGGCCGGTCAGATCGCCGATGAGTCGGCCGGACTTGCCGCGGGCGAGCTCGGCGATATCCGGGTTCTTCTTCTGCGGCATGATGGAGGAGCCGGTGGAATAGCCGTCGTCGAGCTTGACGAAGGCGAACTCCTGGGTGTTCCAGATGATGATCTCCTCGGACAGGCGGGAGATGTCCACGCCGGTCATGGCGGCCACGAACGCGAATTCGGCCACGAGATCACGTGCGGCGGTGCCATCGATGGAGTTGTCGGTCACGCGGGAGAAGCCGAGCTCACGCGCCACGGCCTCCGGGTCGAGGCCGAGCGTGTTGCCGGCCAGTGCGCCGGAGCCGTACGGGGAGGCGTTGATGCGCTTGTCCCAGTCGATCAGTCGCTGCACGTCGCGAATCAGCGGCCAAGCGTGGGCCATGAGCTGGTGCGCGAGCAGCACGGGCTGGGCGTGCTGCATGTGGGTGCGGCCCGGCATCACGGTGCGGCCGGCCTTTTCGCTCTGCTCGATCAGGGCGTTGACGAGGTCAAGCAGGAGTCCGGCGATTACGCGGGAGTGACGGCGCAACCACATGCGAATCAGGCAGGCGATCTGGTCGTTGCGGGAACGGCCGGCCCTGAGCTTGCCGCCGAGTTCATCGCCGGCAATGTCAATCAGACCGCGTTCGAGGGCGGTGGCCTCGTCCTCATCGTCTTCGATGGGGGCGAAGGAGCCATCGTCAACGTGGCGCTGGAGCGTGTCGAGCGCATCCTCCATGCGCTGCAGCTCGTCGGCGGTCAGAAGTCCCGCACGGCCGAGAGCACGGGCGTGGGCGCGGGAACCGGCGATGTCGTCGTCGGCCAAGCGCCAGTCGAACTGCGTGGACTTGGACAGTCGGGCCAATTCCGGCGACGGACCAGACGTAAAGCGACCACCCCACAGGGCCAGATGTTCGTTGTTCTCAGTCATGAAGGCTCCTTGAAACCATGGATTGCAAACAAATCAGACTGCTTGTCAGACTATCAGCGTTGGGCTACATACCGGTGGATTCAAGTTGTTCGTATTCCATGGCGGCAATGTCAGGGATACTGGTCACGTCGTATTGATGAAAAGAACCGCATCGTATACCGCATTACGGGTAACGATGTTCAAAACCTGGAAATAGCCGTCTGCCGAACTCATTACGGAGAGCACTGAGCTTCTTCCGTCATCGGCAAAAAAAACGAGGGGAGCACGAGCATAATCTTTGCTCGTACTCCCCTCAGTCATCTGCGGCGACAGCGTCCTGTAATTACGGACAGCCTGACGGCTGCTGATTGTTGGCTCACTGTCGTTCGCACCTCACCTGCAAACAGCCCACTGGGCTGTTTGCTTTACGGCGCGGCCCCTCAACGAGGGGAGCCAAAGTAAATGATTACTCGACGGTGTTCTCCGGGACCTCGATGCCGTTGCCGAACTTGACGTCGCGCGCTGCGGCCACGCGGGACGGCAGGCCGTAGATGTCGATGAAGCCGTTGGAGGACTTCTGGTCGAAGGTATCGCCGGAATCATAGGTGGCGAGCTTGTAGTCGTACAGCGAGGAGTCGGAACGACGGCCGGTCACGACGGCGCGACCGCCGTGCAGGACCATGCGAATCTCACCGGACACGTACTTCTGGGTGTCCTCGATGAACGCGTTGAGCGACTGAGTCGCCGGGGAGAACCACTGCGCATCGTAGACCAACTCGCCCCAGCGCTTGTCGATGTCGCGCTTGATGCGGTGCTGTTCGCGTTCGAGGCAGCAGTTCTCAAGCTCCTGATGAGCGGTAATCAGGGCCACGGCACCCGGGGCCTCGTACAGCTCGCGGGACTTGATGCCGACCAGGCGGTCCTCGATGAGGTCGATGCGGCCGACGCCCTGGGCTCCGGCGCGGCGGTTCATCTCTTCGATGGCCTGCAGCGGAGTGACGTCACGTCCGTCGATCTTGACCGGCACGCCTTCCTTGAACTCGATGACGACTTCATCTTCGACCGGCGGGAAGGCCGGGTCGTCGGTGTAGGAGTAGCAGTCCTTGGTCGGGCCGTTCCACGGATCCTCAAGGAAGCCGGTCTCAATGGCGCGGCCCCACACGTTCTGGTCGATGGAGTACGGGGACTTCTCGGTCTGGGTGATCGGCAGCTTGTGCTCCTTGGCGAACGCAATCTCGACGTCGCGGGTCAGGGACAGGTCGCGAATCGGGCTGATGGCCTTCAGCGTCGGGTCGATGGAGGCAATGGAGACCTCGAAACGAACCTGGTCGTTACCCTTGCCGGTGCAACCGTGGGAGATGGTGTCGGCACCGAACTGGTGGGCGGCGCGCACGAGGTGCTTGGAGATCAGCGGACGGGAGATGGCGGAGACCAGCGGGTAGACGCCTTCGTACATGGCGTTGGCCTTGAGGGCTTCATGCAATATTCGTTGGCGAACTCGTCACGGGCGTCGACCACGTAGGATTCGACGGCTCCGCAGGCGAGGGCGCGCTGCTTGATGGTCTCAAGGCTTTCGCCGCCCTGGCCGACGTCGAGGGACACGGCCACGACGTCCTTGCCGGTGCGCTCCTTCAGGTACGAGATGGCGACGGATGTGTCAAGACCGCCGGAGTAGGCCAGAACAATGCGCTTGTTATCTGCCATTGGTTCCCTTTCGTTCAAGGTCTGAAAAACGAACTGATGCAAGTATATACAGAAGACTGTATATTTATGCACGGCGTGTTGGTTATTTGGAGGCGAGGCTTAGTAGCCAGTCGGAGCGGAAGACGGCGGTGTCGTCATTGGTGCAGATCACCATGACGGTGTCGTCTCCGGCGATGGTGCCTAGCACGCCTTCGATCGACTGCTTGTCAATCACCGAGGCCACGTATTGTGCGGCACCGGAAGGCGTGTGCACCACGACCAGATTTCTGGCGGCGGCCACCGAGGTGACCAGTCCGTTCAGCACGCGAGACATCTGTGCCTCACCGCGCTCCCCTACATCCTCACCTTCCGAAGCAACGACGCTGCGACCCACCGTGTAGGCCACCGTGCCATCCTTCAGCCGGGTCTTCACCGCATGCATCTCATCAAGATCGCGGCTCAGGGTCGCCTGAGTCACCGCAATACCCTCGTCGATAAGGATTTTGGACAGCTGTGATTGCGAGGTGATGATATGCGTGGCGAGCGCCTGTTCTATGGCACTCAGCCGCGCCGCCCTGCTGGCAGGGCGCTGCAGGGACGGACCGGTTTCACTCATGCGAGCAGGCTTTCGTCTCCACGGGCCTTGCCGGTCAACCAAGTCAGCAACGCTTTCTGTGCGTGCAGACGGTTCTCGGCCTCGTCCCACACCACGGACTGCGGGCCGTCGATCACTTCAGCGGTGACTTCCTTGCCGCGGTAGGCGGGCAGACAGTGCTGGAAGAGCGCATCCGGCTTGGCCAATGCCATAAGTTCGGTGTTGACCTGGTAATCCCAGAACGGCTTGGAACGGATGGCGTATTCGGCTTCCTCGCCCATGGAGACCCAGGTGTCGGTGAACACGCAATCGGCGTCCTTCACCGCTTCCTTGGCATCGGTGGTGACCAGGATGGAGCCGCCGGTCTCGGCCGCGATGCGCTTGGCGTCGGCCACGATGTCCGGGCGGGGCAGGTAGCCGTAGGGGCCGGCCACGCGCACGTCCATGCCGGCCACGGCACCGCCGAGCAGGTAGGAGTTGGCCATGTTGTTGGCCGCGTCACCGAGGTAGGCGATGGTCTGGTTCTTCAGGTTGTCGACGCCGCCTCGGTGCTCGGCGATGGTCTGGAAGTCGGCGAGAATCTGGCAGGGATGGAAGTCATCGGTCAGGGCGTTGACCACCGGATGGGTGGAGTACTTGGCCATTTCTTCGACGCGGCCCTGGCCGAAGGTGCGCCACACCACACCGTAAGCCATGCGGTTGAGCACACGAGCGGTATCGGCCACGGGCTCGCCACGGCCCAGCTGGGAGCCGGACTTGTCGATGACCAGCGGGTAGCCGCCAAGCTCGGCAACGCCGATGGAGAAGCTGGAACGGGTGCGGGTGGAGGGCTTGTCGAACAGTACAGCGACGGCCTGCGGACCGGCGAACGGCTGCTTGTAGAAGCGGTCGTGGTGGAACTTGATGGCAAGTTCGAGCACCTGCTTCTGTTCCTCATGGTTGAGGTCGTCGTCACGCAGCATGTGGCGAAGTTCTGGGGTCATGATGATCTCCTTGGATCGGTGGGTCGGCAGTGACAGAGAGAAATCAGTCGTCGGGCAGGTCCGTAGGCACATCCTTGAGGATGGCAAGTGCCTGGTCCACGTCTTGTGCGGTTACAATCAGCGGCGGTGCGAAACGCAGCGCATTGGGAGCCACCGCGTTGACGATGAGCCCGTGTTCGAGGCAGTAGTTCATCACCGCGTGGGAGCAGGGATGCTTGAGCTCGACGGCGTCCAGCAAACCACGGCCGCGTACGGAAACGAACAGCGGATTACCGGTGGCCATAATGCCATCGCGCAGCTGTTCGCCGCGAGCTTCGGCGTTGGCCACCAGATTCTCGTCTTCAATCACGTCAAGAGTGGCGAGTCCCGCAGCCGCACCCAGCGGATTGCCGGCAAAGGTGGAGCCGTGGGAACCAGGAGTGAACAGAGCCGCAAGTTTCTCGCCGAAAGCGATCATGCCGCCCATCGGGAATCCGCCTGCCACACCCTTGGCGAAAGTCACCATATCCGGCGTCACGCCGCCGGACAGATCGTCACGCTGGAATGCGAACCACTTGCCGGTACGTCCGATACCGGTCTGTACTTCATCGATGATAAGCAGCGCGTGGTTGATATCGCACAGTTCGCGCACGAACTTGACGTAATCGGCGCCCAACGGCTGCACGCCGCTTCGCCTTGGATAAGTTCCAGAATCACAGCAGCCACCGGACCCTTGCCATAGCGGCCGAGACCGGTCTGTGCAAAAGCGTCGTGCAGGGCGACCTTGTCGCCGGCGCGTACGAATTCAATGTTCGGCACCAGCGGATCATACGGCTTGCGGATACCGGGTTTCCATGTGGCGGACAGCGCACCCATCGTACGGCCATGGAAGCCGTGAGTCATTGCGAGAATGCGTGCGGGCTTGCCGCCGATGGAAGCAGGGCACCAGGCAAGGTGCGGCCATACAGCTTGGCAAGCTTGAGGGCAGCTTCATTGCCTTCAGCACCGGAGTTGCCGAAGTAGACTTTGGAGCCTTCAGGTGCACCAGCCAGCTTGACCAGTTTGGATGCCAGCTCAATTTGCGGCTCGGACGCGAAATAGTTGCTGATATGAGCCACCTTGGCAGCCTGATCGGCAACCGCTTTGACCCACTTGGGGTGGGCGTATCCGAGGGAATTGACGGCGATGCCTGCCAGGAAATCGAGGTATTCGTTACCGTCAACATCCCAGATGTGGGCACCTTGGCCGTGATCCATGACGCGCAACGGCGTACCGAACACATTCATGTGGACCTGAGAGTACTCTCCCAGCCACTTGCTGTCTTCCGTACCTAGTTTTTCCTCATGCTCAGTAGCCATAAGAGCTCCTCATTTCCAGTCCTTCATCAGGCATAACCATGGTACCGATGCCTGCGGAGGTGAATATCTCGTTCAAAATCGAATGCGGCTTGCGCCCATCGATGATATGGGCTTGGGGCACGCCACCGTCGATGGCCCTGACACAGGCCTCCATCTTGGGTCGCATACCGGATTCCAGGTCCGGCAGCATATCGCGCAGGTTTTCCACACCGATCCGGCCAATCAGAGAATTCTTGTCCGGCCAATCGGCGTACAGACCATCCACATCGGTCAAGATAACAAGCTTGCGTGCGCCCACAGCGGCAGCCAAAGCGGCGGCAGCGGAATCGGCGTTCACGTTGAGCACTTCAGTGGCATCTTCTTCGTTCGGAGCCACGGAAGAGACGACCGGGATACGACCGGCGGCCACCAGATCCTCGACTGCCGAAGCATCGACGGAAACCACGTCGCCGACCAGGCCGATATCGGTGGACTTGCCATCGATGATGGGCCTGCGCTGCATGGCCGAGAACAGGCCGCCGTCTTCACCGGACAGACCTACGGCCAGCGGGCCGTGCGCGTTGATCAGGCCTACCAGTTCGCGTGAAACCTTGCCGGTCAGAACCATGCGCACCACATCCATGGCCTCGGGGGTGGTGACCCTCAGGCCGCCCTTGAATTCGGATTTGATGCCGAGGGCCTTGAGCATGTGGGAAATCTGCGGGCCGCCGCCGTGCACGACAATCGGGTGCAGACCCACCTGACGCAGAAAGACCATGTCTTCGGCGAAGCACTGCTTCAGATGGTCATCGACCATGGCATTGCCGCCGTATTTGACGACGATACGCTGGCCGGCGAACTCCTCCAGCCATGGCAGCGCTTCAATAAGCACTTCTGCCTTCTGATCGGCGCGCAAATCGGTGTGCACGTCGAAATGGAACCCAGGTCCCTTCAATTCTGTAGACAATTTTTCTCTTTTCTGCGACGCCGGCGACGCTATCGCTGCCGGCTGCTACAAACAGCCCACTGGGCTGTTTGCGTTATATGCGACGCCGGCGACGCTATCGCTGCCGGCTGCTACAAACAGCCCACTGGGCTGTTTGTCAGCTTTCGTAGTCGGCGTTGATGTGGACGTATTCGTGGGTGAGGTCGTCGGTCCAGACGGTGGCCTCGGCGTCCGAGCCGGTGTTCAGGTCGATGTCGATGTGGACTTCGCGCGGGGTCATGTCGACCTCGCTGCGGTCGCGGCCGGCGCCGCCGTTCTCGCAGATGCGCACGCCGTTGACGTCCACGGTCACCTTGTTCGAATCGTAAGGCGCGACTTCAGGCGGCACCGTGCCCAAGGAGCTGACGATGCGGCCCCAGTTCGGATCGTTGCCGGAGATGGCGCACTTGAGCAGGTTCGAGGCGGCGACGGCACGACCACAGGCAAGTGCCGCGTCTTCGCTGGTGGCACCGGTGACGGTGATGCGAATGTCGTGGGAGGCACCTTCGCCGTCGCCGATGATCTGGCGGGACAGGGAGACGCAGGCCTCACGCACCAGCTTGTTGAATTCGTCCTTGTCCGGTTCGACGCCGGAGGCACCGGAGGCGAGTAGCAGGACCGTGTCGTTGGTGGACATGCAGCCGTCCACGTCGATGCGGTTGAACGAATGTTCGGCGGCCACGGCGAGTGCGGCCTGCATCTGACCGGCGGAGACAACCGCATCGGTGGTGATGACGCACAGCATGGTGGCCAGCTGCGGGGCAATCATGCCCGAGCCCTTGACCATGCCGCCGATCTTCCAGCCTTTGGAGCCGGTCAGTTCGACCGTCTTCGGCTTGGTGTCGGTGGTCATGATGGCGTGGGAGGCGTCGGTGCCGGCTTCGGCGGTGGCGGCAAGAGCCTCATGGGCACTCTTGGCACCAGCCAGCACGTTGTCCAACGGCAGCAGTTCACCGATGAGACCGGTGGAGCAGACAGCCACATCATTCGGTTCGGCGCCGATGAGCCCGGCGACCGTTTCCGCGGTGGCGACGGACTGGGCGTAACCGGCCTCGCCGGTGCAGGCGTTGGCACCGCCGGAGTTCAGAATCACGGCCTTGACGTGACCGTCGGCGACGACCTTACGGCTCCACTGCACCGGGGCGGCACAGAAACGGTTCGAGGTGAACACGCCTGCAGCCGCGTCGAGCGGGCCGTTGTTGACCACGAGGGCCAAGTCCTTCTTGCCTTCGACGGATGAAATACCAGCCGCCACGCCGGCGGCGGAGAAACCTTGTGCAAATGTAACGCTCACGGTGCTACTCCGATCTTGGTCAGGCCCGCGTCTTCCGGCAGGCCTAGTGCGATGTTCAGTGATTGGACCGCTTGTCCGGCGGTACCACGGTTGAGGTTGTCGATGGCGGCAAAAGCGTAGATGCGGCCGGCCTTGCGGTCGGTGACGACCTGCAGGTGGGCTGCGTTGGATCCGATGATGTTGCCGGTGGCGGGCAGCGTGCCCTCGGGCAGCAGCACCATGAAGTCCTGACCTTCATAGGCCTTGGACCATACGGCGCGAATCTCCTCATCGCTCAGTGTCTTGGCCTTGTCCGTCATGCGGGCGGACACGGTGGCGAGGATACCTCGGGACATGGGGGCGAGAATCGGTGTGAAGCCGAGCGTGAATTCGCTGGCTTCGGCCGCGCTCTTGCCGGCCGCGTGGGCGAAGTTCTGCAGGATTTCGGGAATGTGGCGGTGCTTGCCGCCCACCGAATACGGCAGGGCGGATTGCAGGGCCTCGGCGGCAAGCAGGTTGGTGCGCTTGAGATTCTTGCCGGCACCCGAGTATCCGACGACCAGATCGGCCACGATATCCTGCGATTCAACCAGTCCTTCGGCGATGCCGGGCTGGAGGGCCAGCGTGGTGGCGGTGACGTTGCAGCCAGGACCTGCGATGCGCTTGGCGCCAGGAAGCGCCGCACGCTGGCGGGTGTAGGAGCCGTCCGCAGCTTTGCCGGTGATGAGCTCGGGCATGCCGTAGGTCCAATGCTCATAGAAATCGCCGCCGTAGAACTCATCCCAAGCGGCCTGTTCTTCGAGGCGATGGTCGGCGCCCAAATCCACAACCACGGCATTCGGATCGAGCTGCGAGGCGAGCTTGCCCGAAGCACCGTGCGGCAGTGCGAGGATGATAACGTCATGCCCGTTCAGCACTTCGGGCGTGGTATCTTCAACGACCAGATTGGCCAGTTGGGGAATATGCGGCATGTGCTTGGCCATCGACTCCCCCACTGAGGAATGGCCTGCCACGCAGGTGATGTCGAAGTCGGGGTGCGCGGCCAGAATGCGCAGCGCTTCACCGCCGGCATAGCCCGTGGCACCGGCCACGGCCACTGTATATTTCGCCATACTCATCTCTTTTCACTGATGTGTCTTCGGATGAGTATACGCGATTATGCAGACTATTGCATATTTATGCAGTGGGTGTGTTGGTATGTGAACGCTACTTATGCGGAGATGGAGTCGGAGGAGGAGCCGGTGCCGCCGGTCAGTTGCTGGAGGGCTTCCTGGTAAAGGCTCATGCGTCATAGCCATTGAAGGCCATCCAGATGACGGCGATGGTGTACAGCACGTTGATTACCACGGCGGCCACGGCCAAACCGAAGCCCTTCATATGGAAAGTGCGCGTGCGCCACATTGCCACCGCGCCCATCAGTGCCGAGAGCACTGGCACCGGGAAGAACAGGGCGAGGATAAAGGAGATGATCGCATACGAATCCCAGTGCCCGTAGAGTGGGTTCTGGTTTGGATCGTTCAGGTCGATGCCGTGGTAATAATGCGGCTGGTGAGGCTGACCGTTCGGCTGTTGACCATACGGCTGGCCCTGCATGCCCGGGTACCCGCCCGGATATGCGCCCGGACCGGACTGTTGGCCGCCTTGAGCGTACGGCCAGCCGCCCGCCTGCTGATTGCCGGGCCACGCCGGCTGCTGACCATACGGCTGGCCAGCCTGCTGAGATTGTGCCGCGCCACCGTTATCGCCAGCGGCTGCGGCGGAATCCTTCTTAGTATCCGGCTCGGGAGCGCCATAAATATACGGGTTGTAATTCGGCCCGTATTGGCCAGACATAGCACCATATTCAGGCTGCTGGTACTGCCCGTATTTCGGCTTGTCCTGCTCCGCTTGGCTCATGGCGCTCCTCGATTCGGATGATTGGTTGGGTCAGGCGCGCAGCTGGGCGCCGATTTCGGCGGCCTCAGCACGATGGCCTTGCGGATGGCGTCGCTGTCTTCGGCGGACAGCGTCTTGCTCGGTGAACGGAACACCACGCATAGGCCAGGGACTTCTTGCCCTCGCCCACCTGTTCGCCGGTGAACACGTCGAACAGTTCGATGGATTCGAGGTTCGCGCCGGCGGCCTTGCGAATCACGTTCTCAAGCTGGCCTGCGGTCACGGTCTCGTCCACGGTGAAGGCCAAATCCTGCTTGACCGGCGGGAACGTGGAGATCGGCTTGGCCTGGACGGGCTTGCCGGTCAGCGTGGCGAACAGCGCGGTGAGGTTCAGCTCGAAGGCCGCGGAATGGGCCGGGAAGCCGAGCGCCTCGTTGACGCGCGGGTGCAGTTCACCAACCCAGCCGGTGAAGACGTCGCCCACCATGACGCGGGCGGCGCGGCCGGGGTGCCATTGGACTGGCACATCGTCGGCGGCGGCTGGTCGAGTTCGATTGCGGCACCGATACGGCCGGCGATGCGGCGCACGGCCTCGACGGCGTCGGACCAGTCGACCGGGCGCTTGCCGCCCATCCAGCCGTCGTCCTCGGCCAGACCGGTCAGGATGCCGGCCACATGGTCGGGCTGTTCGGGCAGACCGGCGTCAAGCGCGGCGAGCTGTTCGTCGGTGGGGCGCACGCCGCCGGGCAGTGCCGGGATGGCGGGCGCGTTCGGATCCCACAGGTAGACGTGGCCGAGCTCGTACAGGGACACGTTTTCGATGCCGCGGCGGATGTTGCGCTGCACGGTGGTGGCCAGGGTCGGCAGAATCTCGCGACGCAGGTACGGACGGTCGCCGTAGAGCGGGTTGGCGATCTCGACGCTGACCTTCTTGGTGGCTTCCGGGTCGAAGCCGAAGGCCTTGTAATCGTCGTCACCCACGAACGGGTAGCTCAGCGATTCGACCATGCCGAACTCGGCGAGCTCGTCCGCCACGCGACGGCGACGCTGCTGGTCCGGGGTCAGGCCCACCAGACCCTCGACCGGTGCCGGCGGCACGGTGATCGGAATCTGGTCGTAGCCGACCAGTCGGGCGATCTCCTCGACCAGGTCGCACGGCTCGTTCAAGTCCGGACGCCAGCTCGGCGCGGTTACGGCGAACTCACCGTTGCCGCCACCGGCCACCGTGCAGCCAATGTCGGTCAGGATGTCGGAGATGCGGTTGATGTCCACGTCGAGGCCGGCTACGCGGGCCACTTCGGAGGCCTTGAAGTGGATGGCCTTGGCGCGCGGCGTGTTGTTCACGTCGTTCGGGTGTTCGCTGGGCTCGCCGTTGCCGTACTTGGCCATGAGTTCGGCGGCCATCTGGGTGGCGGCAGGCTGCAGCGCGGTGTCGACGCCACGTTCGAAGCGGCGGGAGGCCTCGGATGGAATCTTGTGGCGACGGGCCGAACGGGCGATGGTCACCTGATCGAAGTGCGCGGCCTCCAGAAGAATGTTCTTGGTGTCGGCGGTCACTTCGCCATACAGGCCGCCCATCACACCGGCAAGGCCGAGGATGCGCGAGCCGCGTTCGCCGTTCGGCGAATCGGTGATAAGCAGATCTTCGACGCTCAGGTCATGTTCCTTGCCGTCCAGGGTGGTGAGTTTCTCACCCTCGTTGGCGCGGCGCACGACAATCGGGCCTTCGAGCTTGTCGAGGTCGTAGGCGTGCATCGGCTGGCCGAGGTCAAGCATCACGTAGTTGGTCACGTCCACGGCCAAGGAGATGGAGCGCATGCCGGCGCGGATCAGGCGGCGGCGCATCCAGTTGGGCGTGTGGGCGTTGGGATTGAAGTCCTTGACGATACGCGCGTAGTAGCGGTCGCAACCGGGCACGCCGTGAATCGGATTGTTATCGTCGATTTCAACATCGATGTCCACCGGGGTGCCGGGCTGGTAGTCAGCAGGTTCCGGGGCCTTCTCGTTGAGTGCCACGGCCGGATCGGTGTAGGCGGCACCGGTGGAGTGGTGGTATTCGCGGGCCACGCCACGGTAGGACAGCGTGTAGCCACGGTCCGGGGTGATGTTGATCTCAAGCAGAGGCTGGTCGAGGTGCAGCAGGTGCATGGCGTCCTGACCAGGCTTCAGAGCCTCGTATTCAGCCTCGGAGAAGCCATACTGACGCAGCAGGATGATGCCATTGTGGTTGTCGCCCAGACCCAGCTCACGTTCGGAGGCACACATGCCGTTGGAGATGTGGCCGTAGGTCTTGCGCGGTTCGATCTTGAAGTCGCCGGGCAGCACGGCACCGGGCAGGGTGACGACGACCTTTTCGCCGGCCTTCATGTTGGGCGCGCCGCAGATGATGCCGCGCGGCACCTTGTTGCCGTCTTCGTCGGTCTCGTTCCATTCGTCGCCGCAGTCCACGTGGCACCAGTTGATGGTCTTGCCGTTCTTCTGCGGTTCGGGGGTGGCGTCGACCACGTAGCCGACCACAATCGGGCCGGTCACCTGAGAGGAGTGAATCTCCTCTTCCTCAAGACCCACCTTGACAAGGTCCTTGGCGAGCTGTTCGTAGGTCAGGCCTTCGGGAACCTCGACATGGTCCTTGAGCCAATCGATATCGATCATAGGCATGGCTGAATCACTCCCCCATCACAAACTGTTCGGCGAAACGCACGTCACCTTCGACCAGGTCGTGCATGTCGTTGATGTCGCTGCGCAGCAGGAGCGTGCGCTCCATGCCGACGCCGAAGGCGAAACCGGTGTAGACGTCCGGGTCGATGCCGGCGGACTTCAACACGTTCGGGTTCACCATGCCGCAGCCGCCCCACTCGAGCCAGCCGGGGCCGCCCTTCTTGTCGGGGAACCACAGGTCGAGTTCGGCGCTCGGCTCAGTGAACGGGAAGTAGCTCGGGCGCAGGCGCGTCTTGGCTTCAGGGCCGAACATGGCGACGGCGAGCTTGTCCAGCACGCCCTTCAGGTCGGCCATGGTCAGGTGCTTGTCGACGGCGAGGGCTTCGCACTGGTGGAACACCGGAGTATGGGTGGCGTCCAGCTCATCGGTGCGGAACACGCGGCCCGGGGACGCGATGTACAGCGGCACTCCACGGGTCAGGAGGGCACGGACCTGATCGGAGGAGGTCTGCGTACGCACCACCATGTTGGAGCCGACGAAACCGGCGGCGTCCTTGGCTTGATTGCCCTTGACGTAGAAGGTGTCCTGCATCTGGCGGGCCGGATGGTCCGGGCCGAAATTCAGGGAGTCGAAGTTGTACCATTCGGCTTCGATTTCCGGGCCGGAGGAGATCTGCAGCCCATGGAGATGAAGAAGTCCTCGACGTCCTCCATCAGCTTAGGCAGCGGGTGACGGGCGCCCAGAGGCTTACGGCTCACCGGCAGCGTCATATCCACGGTTTCGGCGGCAAGCGCGGCCTTCTCGGCGGCTTCCTTGAGCTCGACCTCCTTGGGACCATAGGCGCGGCCGAAGTCGGCGCGCAGCTTGCCCATGAGCTTGCCGGCTTCCTTCTTCTGGTCGGCGGGCAGGGAGCCAATGGCCTTGCTGGCCTTGGTCATCGCCGAATCGGCACCTGCGTACGTTGTCTTGATGGCCTTGAGCTCCTCCAGGTTGGAGGCGTTCTGGATTTTCTCGATGCCCTCGGCAACCTCAGCGGTCACCTGGTCGGCGTCGAACACCATTTGTTCTGCCACGAGAACCCTTTCGTCTGATGTTTTCTCAGCGTTTCACAGCGTTTTTACCGGTTTCACATTCTTTCAACATGACCCGACATAGATAGCGACATCAGCATCACCGCGGCCGAGGTGCCGAGGTTCAGCGATTCGGCCTTGCCATAAAGCGGGATGGAGACGATGCAGCCGCAGCGCGTGAGGATGTCCGGTTCCAAGCCACGCGCCTCATTGCCGAACAGCACGGCTTTCGGAGCCTCGACCGCCGCCTTGTCCGCCAGTACTGCGGGCAGGCTTTCCGGCTTGCGTTCTTCGGTGCCGTATACGTCGGCGGCCCAGACGTCCATATTATGGTCGCCTGTCCAGGTGAAGAATTCGTCGGTGCTCATGGCGAGTACCGGCAGATGGAACAGGGAGCCTGCGGTGGAGCGGATGACCTTGGGGTTCAGCACGTCCACGCAGTCGTCCACGAAGATTACGGCGTCGCAGCCGGCCGCATCGGCCGCACGGATCACGGTGCCGGCGTTGCCCGGGTCGCGCACCTGCCAGAAGGCGGCAATCTGCGGGGCCCGACCGTTCTTGCCAAGTTCGACGTCATCGGCTCCGGCGTGCATGGACTCGGCATTGCCGACGGCCGCGATGCCTTGGGCGTCCGGACTGATGCGGCGCATCACGTCGCCGGTGCAGTAGTGCACATAAATCGTGGCATCCTGCGAGGTTTCGACGATCTTCTCCAACGTGGAGGAGATGATACGCGGATGTTCCAGCGCCTGCGAAACCTCTACATACAGGTCCTGCACCACGTCCGGCCGCCAAGTGACGGCCTCGCGCACGGATTGCGGGCCTTCGATAAGAAAACGGCCCGAACGTTCGCGGCCTTTGGCGCGGGTCAGATCGGCGATGCGGCGCACGCGGTCGGATTTCGGATTATCAAGAATCTGGGCGTTGATGGGCATAGCCACTACCCTACTGCCGGGTCATTACGTCAGTCGCGAGACTGAGGGTGGTCGAGGCTGGAACCACCCCAGTCGGCTACGCCGACAGCCCCCCGCCAGCGGGGGCATCATAAGGCGTTCAGACACCTTGAAAGGCACTGTGCTAATCTGTCGCCTTTCAGACACCCTGAAAGGCACTGTGCCAGCCTGTCGCCTTTCAGACACCCTGAAAGGCGAAGTGCCAATTCCCGGTGCCGACGCTACGCCTATGGAGCCAGCGGGACGGCCAGACAGATGACGTAGAAGATCCAGTCGATAGGCTTCAGACGCGAGATGCGGGCTTGGGAACGTGGGGCGCCGGAGCCGAAGCCGCGCGCTTCCATGGCGGTGGCAAGTTTGGTGGCACGCCGGATGGAGAGCACCAGCAGTCCGAACGCTTGGGAGAGAGCACGGGCGATGGCGTTACCGTCACCAAGGCCGCGCGAACGCTGGGACAAGCCGAGTGCGCGCCAATCTTCCTGCAGCAGCGTAAACATGCGCAATCCGGCCAATCCGCCGTATACGAATCGCGGTGAGAAGTGCAGAATCTCAACCAGACCGTCCGCCAAATCAGTGGGATCGAGGCCCAAGGCCAGAATCACGCCGGGTACGGCAATGGCCGCCACCCTGATAGCCGTGGCGATGGCCAGATTGATGGACCCCTCGCTGATCACAATCCAGCCACCCTGCCACAGGATCTCGCCCGAGGTGCGGCCGTAGAGGAACACGGAGATAAAACTGCCGGCGGCGGCGATCCATACCGGCCAGGTCTTACGGCATACGGTCCACGGAGCCACGCCACCAATCCACAGCAGCACGAATTCGATGCCGAGCGCCGTGGATGCGGATACCACATCCAGACTGATGAACATCGGAATGCACAGCAGCAACGCACCGATGATGCGACTGACCGCGTTGATGCGCGCGATGAACCATGAGGGCGATGAGGCTTTGACCGGCTCCACGCGCGTTTCCTGCGGGCTGACGGTTACCACGTCACTCATGCCTTCGCCTCCTCGAACATCACGCGTCGTGCGCCCAGCGCATCCACCAGCGCCTCATCGTGCGTCACCATGATCACGCACGAGCCTTGGTCGCGGATGGCGGCGATCAGCTTGACCATTTCATTCCACGTACTGAAATCCTGTCCGAATGTCGGCTCGTCCATCACCAACACTTTGGGTGCGGCGGCCAGCATGGAGGCCACGGACAGTCGCCGCTTCTCCCCGCCAGACAAGGTGTACGGGTTGGCTTTGGCGAAGCGCGTGAGATTCATCTGCTCAAGCATGCGGTCGGCGGTCTGATAAGCCTCGTCTTGGCTCTGCCCCATCGACTTGGGGCCGATGGATACCTCGTCACGCACAAAGTTGGCAGCGAACTGGTGTTCGGGCTCCTGGAACACCATGCCGATACGGCCCAGCAGTTCCTTGCTTTTCCAGTCGATCGGCTCACGCCCGGCATGCGCGGGCTTGAGGTTGTCGGCGATGAGCACCTTGCCGGCGATAGGCTTGAGTAGCCCGGCCAAGGTCAAGGCCAAGGTCGATTTGCCCGCGCCGTTCGGACCCATCAGAGCCGTTACTTCGCCGGGATAAAAATCCAGATTGATACCAACGCCAAGAGCGGCCCCACGGCCAAAGCTTAAGTTCTCGGTGCTGAGCACCGGCGCATCGTGCGCAGACTCCTGCTTCGGTGAGTAATCGGGAATCGCACGGCCCGGCACCCACGCGCCACCGGCGGCCAACACGTCGCCCATCTCGGCGAACACCTCGTCCGGCTTGCCGTCGGCAATGACCGCACCCGTGGGCGAACTTGCATCGGGTCGGCCGAGCACAATCACGCGATCGACCAGATCGAGCCATACATCGATATGATGTTCGACCACAACCATGGTCTGTCCGGTGGCCTCGATGACCTTTTTGACCGCGTCATGCACTTCGACCACGCCTTCGGGATCGAGGTTGGCGGTCGGTTCGTCCAACAACAGCAGACCGGGCTTCATAGCCAGCACGCCGGCCAACGCGAGACGTTGACGCTGACCGCCGGACAGATGGCGGGTGGACCGATCCAGTTCGAGTCCGCCGAGTCCCACCATATCCAATGATTCGCGCACTCGCTGCCAAATCTCCTCGCGCGGCACGTTGAGGTTTTCGCAGCCGAAGGCCGCGTCATCGCCCAGTCGTTCAAGAATGATCTGCGAGTCCGGGTCCTGAAGCACCAGTCCCACGCGACCTCGCGCCTCGCGCGCATCGACGCCATCGATGGTGAGCGAGCCCTCCTGCTCGCCTTCCTCATCGCCGCCAAGTACGCCTGCGAGACCGGCCATCATCGTGCTTTTGCCCGCGCCCGAAGCACCGAGCAGCAACACACGTTCACCTGGCCGGATGGTGAAATCGACGGCACGCAACGCGAAGTCCTTACGCGTGGCGTGCCGCCATCCCCAGCCGCTGGCCTCTACCGCAGCCGGATTAATCTGCATCAGACGCGCGCCTTGCTGCGGCCGGATTCAAAACGCTCCAGAGCACCGGTGACGGCGAGCGCACGAGACAAGTACCAGACCACCACGCCGGCGATCACGACGCCGGAGATGATGGAGCCCACCAGATACCAAGTGACGCGCAGGCCGTTCCAGCCCGGGTTGGTGGCCCAGTAGTAGGCCCAGCAGCCCACGCCGGCGAGCGCACCGGACAGGATGGTGGTGCCGATGTTCCACTTCTTCCAAGCGAAGACGGCGAAGGCAATTTCGGCACCCAGACCCTGGATGATGCCGACGATCAGCGAGCCGCCGACGCCCCACTGGTTGCCCAGCGTAAGCTCAAGGAAGGCGGCGAGGGTTTCGGCAAACAGTGCGGCACCGGGCTTGCGCACAATGATTGCAGCGAGCGGGCCGGCGAACAGCCAGAATCCGTTGAGCAGACCCTCGAAACCGGGGGTCACGCCTTCAAACAGGGCCAGCGGGGCGGAGCAGACAATGTCCCAGCCCCAGAAAATGACGCCGGATGCGACGGCGATGATTGCGGCGACGACGATATCGACGACGCGCCACTTGTAATTGGCTTTGGCCACAGCTTCAGTCATGAATGTGCCTTTCTTCTGCTCGTACGCAGGCCGAACATACATGGATATATGTACGCACATGATGCACATGTTCGTGGCCACGCGCAGGTTGGTTCAGGCACGGGTGGGTAAGAGCGACATTTCCGTGCGCCGGCATTATCCGGTCACGTTCCATCGGTCGAGACTATGAATCTCCTCTCAGCCGCCTAACGGCAGCTCCCGTGTCAACTCCCCGACTATAAAGCAAGCCGCCGTCAAAGGCAATAGCCACATCCGTGACCTACCTGACGGCAGCTCGCCACCATTACCGATGCGGTTCGGTTACTTGCCGAGCTTGTCCAGCAGCAAAGCCTCGGTGATCACGTTGTTCTTGAGGCCGGGCAGGGAGATGGACTCATTGGGGCTGTGGGCGTTGGCCTTCGGGTCTTCGGGGCCGGTGACCAGCACCTGAGCGTTGGGGAAAATGCGCTGCAGTTCGGGGATGAACGGAATGGAGCCGCCCTCGCCCTTGTTGATGGCTCAACGCCGAAGGCCTCGGTCATGGCTTCCAGCGCGTCTTTGGTGGCCACGGCGGTCGGGTCCATGGCCCAGCCCATGCCGTTTTCGCCGCGTTCGACAGTGACCTTGGCGCCGAACGGCGCGTGGGATTCGAGGAATGCAGCCAGTGCTTCCTGCGCTTCTTCAGGGCGCTGGGTGGGCGCGGTGCGCAGCGACAGACGGAAGCGGGTCTCCGGGGCGATCACGTTGAAGGATCCCTCGACCGGGTGGGCGTCGAAGCCGATCACGGTCACGGACGGCTTGGTCCACAGGCGTGAGGCCAGCGAACCGGTGCCGGCGAACTCGTAACCGGCCACCACGCCAGAATCCTCGCGCACGGTGGTTTCGTCAAGGTCGCGTTGCAAACCGCCGATTGGCTCTTCCGCGGCCACGCCGGGCACGGCCAGATCGCCGTTCTCGTCGTACATGGAAGCGATGAGCATGGCGGCCAACGTGTTGGAGTCAAGAATCGGGCCGCCGTACTGACCGGAGTGCACCGGGTGCTCAAGGCCCTGCACGGTCACGTCCACGCAGGTGTTGCCGCGCAGCGAGGTGGTCAAAGAAGGAATGTCCGCCGACCAGTTGCCGGAATCGGCCACGATAATCACGTCGGCGGCGAATTCGTCGCGGTGAGCCTCGATGAAGGGAATGAAGCTTGGCGAGCCCATCTCCTCTTCGCCTTCGATGAACACTTTGATATTGACGTTGAGGTCGTCGCCCAAAGCCTTCAGCGCACCGGAGTGGATGGCGATGCCGCCGCCGTCATCGGCGGAGCCACGGCCGTAAAGACGGCCGTCGATTTCGGTGGCCACGAACGGGTCGGTGTTCCACTCGGCCGGGTCCGGAACAGGCTGCACGTCGTGATGGGCGTAGAGCAGCACGGTGGGGGCGTCCGGAGAAACGATATGCGAGCCGATGACCTCCCATGCGCCCGGAGTGCCGTCGGCATTGGAAGCCTGGACCACCTTGGCATCCACACCCACGAGGCGCAGTTCGTCTGCCACGAATTCAGCGGAGCGCTTCATATGTTCGGCGGTGATGCCCTTGGCGGAAATCGACTGCAGCGCAACCTTTTCGGCCAGCACCTTGACGATGCGGTTCCAATCGGTTTCGACGCGCGAACGAATCTCGTCAGCGGTGAGCGTTGCATGATGGTCCTCCTTTATATGTGTGTAAGCGGCGTCATTGCAATGGCTGCGCCAGTATACAAGTGTCTGAACGTCACCGTAACCTCAAAGCATGACATGGAATCCGTTTAGGAAAAAAGAAGAGGCCCAAGTTCCCGTTGAGCAGGCCCCGAAGAAGACCGCCGATCCTTCTGAGAAAAAAGGCCGTCCTACCCCGAAGATGAAGCAGGCTCAGGCCGCCGGTATCCGTCCGCTGGTTCCGGTGGACCGCAAGGCCAGCGCCAAGGCCGCCAAAGCCCGTCTGCGTGAGAAGGAGAACGCCGAGTACGAGGCGATGCAGAAGGGCGATATCAACCACATGCCCAAGGCGGAACGCCTGCCTTGGCGTATCTACATCCGTGATTATGTGGATGCCCGTTTCAACCTTGGCGAATGGTTCATCCCGGTGGCCTTCGCGATTCTGATCGTCTCCATGTTCGTCACTTCTTTGATGCAGAACCAGTGGGCTTCCATCATCATGATGGCGCTTATGTACGGTTACCTGATTGCCGTGATCATCGACGTATGGCTGATGTGGCGCAAGCTCAAGGCCAAGCTCATCGCCAAGTACGGCGAACAGTCCGTGTCCAAGGGCTCCCGCTCCTTCTCCTACGCTTGGAGCCGTTCGATTCAGATGCGTCGTTGGAGGCTTCCCAAGCCGCGTTACCCGAAGCGCGGTCACTGGCCGGCAGACTGATGTCCATATATACTCTGGCTCCCCTCGTTGAGGGGCTGAGCCGTAAAGAAAACAGTCCAGTGGACTGTTTTTAGGCGAAGTGGCGGCGATAGCCACATATGGCTCCCTAGCATGGGAGCCATACTTATATGCACCAAGGAGGCAATCATGAGCGAACAGTTTGATCTGGTCATCATCGGGCCGGCCCCGGCGGCTATTCCACAGCCCTGCGCGCCGCCGAACTCGGCATGAAAGTGGCACTCATCGAGCGTGACGCCACCGTGGGCGGCACCTGTCTCAACCGTGGCTGCATCCCCTCCAAGGCGCTCATCACCGCCACCCACACCATCGACACCGTGCACCGTGCGGCCGAGCTCGGCGTCAACGCCTCGGTGAATGGCATCGACTTCGGCACGCTGCGCGACTATCGCCTGCGCGTGGTCAAGACGATGGTGGGAGGACTGGCCGGACTGCTTGCCCATCGCGGCATCACCGTGTTCCGAGCCAATGCCGCGTTCCATGCGGATGAGACCGCTCCAGCAACTTCCAACCACATCGTCCACCTCGTCCCTTCCCCCGACCAAAGCGACATCCTCACCTATCACAAGGCCGATGTCCCCGAGCCCAGCGGCCCCACGATGGACCTCACGGCCACGAACATCGTCATCGCCACCGGTGCCAAGCCACGCCCATTGCCCGGCAACCCGTTCGCCGCGCCCTCATCGACTCCACACAGCGCTGGAAGTCAACGAATTTCCCTCGTCGGCGGTGATTATCGGCGCCGGGGCCATCGCCCTTGAATTCGCCTCGATGTGGAACGCCGCCGGTTCGAAGGTGACCTTGCTGATTCGCAAGGACCGTGTGCTCTCAGCCTGGGACCGGAGAGCCGGCACCACGCTGACCCGTGAGCTCAAACGTCATGGCGTGAACATCATCACCCGCGCCAGCGTCACCCATGTGGACACCGGCGCGAACCTTGGTGCCACCGTGCACTACACGCGCGAAGGCCAGGACGGCGAACAAAGCGTCTGGGGCGAAATCGCCCTTGTCGCCATCGGGCGTGACCCGATCACCGACAGCATGGGGCGTGACGATTGACGACCACGGACATGTCGCCACGGATGCGTACGGCCGCACCGACAAACCGGGCGTATGGGCGGTGGGCGATGTGACGGCCGGTCACGCGCTGGCGCATCGTGCTTTTGAGCAAGGCATCGTCATCGCGGAGACCATCGCCGGACTCAATCCCAAGCCGGTGGACGAAGCCACCGTGCCGCAAATCGTGTTCTCCTTCCCCGAAGCGGCGTCGGTCGGGCTCACCGTCGAACAGGCGCAGGCGAGAGAGGATCTCATTGAAATCAAGGAGACCAACTATCCGATGCTGGCGAACGCGCGCATGCTGATGAGCGGCACGGCCGGTTCACTGACCATCGTCTCCGGCTGCGACGCGGCCAACCCGGACACCCCGCGCGTGCTCGGCGTGCACATGGTCTCCCAGATGGCCTCCGACATCATCGCCGAAGCCGAACAGCTGGTCGGCAACCATGTGCCGCTCGCCGACGCAGCCCGCCTCGTTCACCCGCATCCCACGTTCAGTGAAACGCTCGGCGAGGCGCTGCTCAAGGCCGACGGACGGCCGTTACACACACGCTGAGACCAACCAGCACAAACAAGTTCGGACCAGCGCACCTGATAAGATGTTGCCTAGTGTGTTTCGTCCCAACAAAGGAAGAAGTGATGGCGGAAAAGGACGCGAAGCCGAAGAAGCAGAGCACAATCAAGCAGATCATCCAGATCTACAAGTACACGGCTAAGGAAGACAAGGCCCTGCCGTGCTTGAGGCCGGTGCTTTCCTGCTGCCTGTAGTCGTGATGATCATCATCGGTCTGATTGCCAAGTGGACCTGGCTGACCTGGATCTTCACCATGATCACCGCCATCATGCTCGGCATGCTACTGGCCACCATGATGCTCACCCGCCGCGCGGATGCAGTCGGCTACAAGCAGATTGACGGCAAGCCTGGTGCCGCCATCGGCGTGCTGAGCAACATGCAGAAAGCCGGCTTTAACTTCCCGCAGGAACCGGTGTGGATCGACCCGAAGACCAAGGATGCCATCTGGCGCGGCACTTCGATGAACGGCATCTACCTGATTGGCGAAGGCGAATACGGTCGCATCATGAAGGCGATGGATCGTCAGGAACACGATATCAAGGGCGTCACCGCCGGCTCCTCCATTCCGGTGTACCGCATCTCCGTGGGCCACGGCCCCAAGCAGGTGCCACTGGACAAGCTGCGTAGCACGGTGACCAAGTCCAAGAGCTATGAGCCCACGAACCACAAGAACGCACTGATCGCCAAGATTCATCCGCGTCGTCGCTTCCTGCTGACCAAGGCCGAGATGGAAACGCTGAACGATCGTCTGCGCACGCTGCAGGCCAAGAAGGGTTATGCCATCCCCAAGGGCATGGACCCGAACCACCCGCAGAAGATCTCCCGCCGCGCGATGCGCGGTCGCTGATCGGCAGCACACCACCAAATCGCACAGAAGCCCCGGAATCCGTTCAATCGGTTCCGGGGCTTCGTCATATGTCTCATAATCGCGTCCACATACATCCACCTACGTCACCTGTCAATATCCACTGTCCACGTTGCGGACACCTCTACCCACTCCCCCGATAGCCTCCGTTTCCATTCTGTAATGATGTTTCGTTGAAATAACGCGCCTGCGCGATTGTCGGCCACAGTCACGAAACATTCTCGTAACCCAAGTTTCGAGCCGGCGAAACGCGCGATTTTACGATGGATACCGTTATATTTCATACGAAAGGAGCGGTCCCGTGACCGAACTCAAGTCCAAGGAAGACGCCGAGGCCCTTATCAACAAGGAAGGCATCGAGTATGTCTCCGTCCGTTTCACCGATCTTATCGGCGTTCAGCAGCACTTCACCGTGCCGGCTAGCGAATTCCTGAAGGACGCTTTCACCGACGGCATGCCGTTCGATGGTTCCTCCGTTCAGGGCTTCCAAGCCATCAACGAGTCCGACATGAAGCTGGTCCCGGACGTTGAGACCGCTTTCATTGACCCGTTCCGCAAGCACAAGACCCTTGACGTGGCCTTCTCCATCGTCGACCCGCTGACCGACGAGCCGTACTCCCGCGACCCGCGTCAGGTTGCTGGCAAGGCCGAGGCCTACCTGAAGTCCACCGGTATCGCCGACACCGCCTCCTTCGCTCCTGAGGCCGAGTTCTTCATCTTCGACAAGGTCCGCTTCGAGAACGGCATGAACCGCTCCTTCTACGAGGTCGACTCCATCGAAGCTCCGTGGAACTCCGGTGTTGACGTTGAGGAAGACGGCACCCCGAACATCGGTCTCAAGAACCGCGTCAAGAAGGGCTACTTCCCGGTTCCGCCGATTGACCACACTCAGGACCTGCGCGACGATATGGTCGCCAACCTGCAGAAGGTCGGCCTGATTCTCGAGCGTTCCCACCACGAGGTGGCCGGCGCTGGTCAGCAGGAGATCAACTACCGCTTCAACACCCTGCAGCACGCAGGCGATGACCTGATGAAGTACAAGTACGTCGTCCACGAGACCGCCGCTCTGGCCGGCAAGGCTGCGACCTTCATGCCGAAGCCGATCGCTGGCGACAACGGCACTGGTATGCACTGCCACCAGTCCCTGTGGAAGGACGGCAAGCCGCTGTTCTACGACGAGAAGGGCTACGCTGGCCTGTCCGATCTGGCTCGCTGGTACATCGGCGGTCTGATCAAGCACTCCTCCTCCGTGCTGGCCTTCACCAACCCATCCCTGAACTCCTACCACCGTCTGGTCCCGGGCTTCGAGGCTCCGGTCAACCTGGTGTACTCTGCTCGTAACCGTTCTGCCGCCATCCGTATTCCGCTGGCCGGCACCTCCCCGGCTGCCAAGCGCATCGAGTTCCGCGCTCCGGATCCGTCCTGCAACCCGTTCCTGGCCTTCTCCGCTCAGCTGATGGCTGGCCTGGACGGCATCCTGAACCACATCGAGCCTCCGGAGCCGGTCGACAAGGACCTCTACGAGCTGCCGCCGGAAGAGCACGCTGGCATCAAGCAGGTGCCAAGCTCCCTGGCCGAGGCTATGGACGCCCTGGAAGAGGACCACGACTTCCTCACCGCCGGCGACGTGTTCACCGACGACCTGATCGAGACCTGGATTGGCCTCAAGCGCGACGAGATCGACCAGGCTCGCCTGGCCCCGACCCCGCTCGAGTACGAGCTCTACTTCCACATCTGAGTTTGAGAGCTTAGCCACGTTGGAATTCCCATTGCTCTTCCCTCGTGGGAGTCTAATGGGAGTCATTCAGCGTAACTAGAAAGAACCTCGTGAAATTCGTTTCACGAGGTTCTTTTTTGTATGTTGCGTTGTGTGTTATGCGATGTGTGTTGCTCCTGGAATATTCCAGGGGCGGGCCGCTACTTAGTCTCCCAACGCTCCTTGAGTACATAGGCGGCGGCTTTGGGCTGACGGTCGCGAGTGAAGACGTCCTTCTTGTTGCCGTCGACGCGCATGATACCTTCACCGGTTTGGAAGTCGCAGAGGTTCCATACCTGCTCGCCCACCACTGCCTCGAACATGTCGAACACTTCGTGCTGCATGGTGAGGTACTCGCATTGGTACTCTTCACTCCATTGCATGCTCGGCAGCTTGTGCACACCGGCATCGGTGTCCGCACCGTATTCGGTGAACAGAAACGGCTTGTTGGGTTCGGTGTTCATCCATTGGTTCATCTCGTTGATGAAGGCCTTCTTGGCTCCGATGAGCTGATACCCATCTTGCACATACCAGCCGTAATACCGGTTCAGGCAGATGACATCCGCGAACTGATGGCACTTGTCTTTGCCTCCGGCGGCCATCAGCAGATTGGTGTAGGTCAGCGGGCGATGCTGCGGATCGAGCGTGCGCGCGTAATCGAATATCTCCTTGAAATACGGCACGGCCGCCTCGGATTGGAGTCGTTGGCGGCGTCGATGAAATTCCAAGCGCCGGAGGCCCCGGCATTCTTTTCGTCGAAGGGGACAATTCAGAACACAACTGCCGACACAATCGTCAGGGAGGCCAGCGAGAACAGCGTGCTTACGAGCACGAAGCCGACCGCATACTCGGGCATGTTGTTCTTGCGACCGGTGAACATGGCAATGGTGGTCATGGTCGGCAGTCCGGCGATGACCGTGATCATCAGCACCATGTCATGGGTGATCGGCAGTTGCGGCAATGCGCCGGTCAGCGCGGTCAGTAGCGCGTAGAAGGCGAGCGGGAATGCGATCATCTTGGCGACTAGGCCAGCATAGAGTTCGTAGCGTTTGAGGACGCCCCACCACTTGGTCAGCGCGAACAGGCCGCCCAAGTAGATTAGCGACATCGGCGTGGCCATATTGCCGATGGTGTGCAGCGGCTTCAGGATGATGTCCGGCACCTTGACGCCGAGCAGAATCAGAATCAGGCGAGCATCACGCCGACGAAGGCGGGATTGACGAATCGTTTAAGCAGGCCGAGGACGCGGGTGCCTGGCGAGGGGCGGACGATGGCCGGAGAACCACCGTTTGCGGCATTGCTCGCCGAACCAGCATTGCCCACCGAACCGGCGCCGTTCACCGAACCGTTCACGACCGCACCTCGCGCGCCAATCGCGTTGCCGCCAGTCGTTTCGTCGACCGGCTCGCACAGCCATACGCCGTACGTCCAGAGCAGCGTTTGGTCGATGATCGACATCAGCGCCACGTAAATCGCGCCGTTCTGCGGCCAAAGTGCCATAATCAACGGAATGCCGATGAATCCGGCGTTGCCGAAAATAAGCGACGCCTGAAATACATGGCTACGCGAACCTTTGAGCCGCAACAGTTCGGCGACCAGCCAGAACACCAGGATGAGCAGCGCGTACATCACGGCGGTCAGCAGCATCACGCCCCAGTTAGAGGCAAGCTGCGCGCGGTCCGCGCCGTCGACGGCGTTCGAGAACACGAGCACGGGGATGAGCACGTTGAGCAGCAACGAGCACATGCCGTCCAACGCCGTCTGACCGTAGAATCGAAGCCTCACACATCCATACCCGACCATCAGCATGATCAGAAATCCGACTAACTGGCCAATCATGACGCCGAACTGCCCCATGCACACTCCTCTCGCTCGCGTTCCCGTGCTTTTCTGTCACTGGTTCATATAGGCAGCCATCTGGACAGGCTCGGCGGCACACGCATCAGTATGTTCGATACCATCACATGCCAATCCACTTCTCGTTCAACCGTTCCCCGTGCTAATGCGCCGCCGGCCACCCCGTGTTGCCGGTGCTGCGCGAGCACCATTACACGTATTGCATTCCGGTGATCAGCGGGCGCAACGTGTGGGTCGGCGCGAACGTGTCGATTCTGCCGGGAGTGACCATCGGCGACAATTGCGTGATTGGCGCCGGTTCGGTCGTGACACATTCCATCCCCGCCAACTCCGTCACCTACGGCGCGCCCTGCGAGGTCGTGCGTGAAATCGGCGACAAGGACCGCGAGTATTTCTACAAAAATCGCAAGCTCGACGTGTGGGAGTGAGCTTTCGCGCTACTGCTCTTTGAGCTTAAAACGCTCACTGAATTGGCGGTCGCGCCAGTAGTAGACGTCGTCGCGTTCGTTGATTTCGCGAATTACCTTGCACGGGCTGCCATAGGCGACCGTGTTGGCGGGGATGTCCTTGGTGACCAGCGAGTTGGCGCCAATGACCGCGTTGTCCCCGATGGTGACCCCGGGCAGCACGGTGACATTCGCGCCGATCCAGACGTTCTCGCCGATGTGGACGGGCAACGAATACTGGGCACCCTGATAGCGCAGGTCCGGACGCACGGGATGGCCGGTGGCTACAAGCGTGACGTTGGGGCCGATCATGGTGTGGGATCCGATGAAGATCTCACCATCGTCCACCAGCGTCAGGTTGAAGTTGGCGTAACAGCGCTCGCCCAATAAGTATTGCAGCCCCAGTTCGCATACACCGGGCATTCGAGGTACAGACCCTCCCCCGCCGCGCCGAAGAACGCCTGCATGAGTTCGGTACGGCGCTTCGGGTTGGTCAGCGGCGTGGCGTTGAGTTCGAGCTGGAGATCACGCTGGGCGGCCTGCAGATCAAAAAAGCCGTCCACATCATCCGGCAGGTAGACCTCGCCAGAGAACATAAGCGCCATTTTCTCGCGCGTCGCATCATCGATAATCGGCTTGGCGATCGGCTTGTCTTCGGTCATCATTGGCTCCTGTTCGGCGTTTTGGCGATTGCGTCGGTCGAACTATTCTGTCACAGACTCGTTTTCGACACCCAGCATCGAGCGCAGCCAGTCAAGGATTCAGATGTGCGATTGGCACCGTGCGGGCCTCACACTTTTCTTATTGAGAACGATTCGCCGTGCAGTCAAGCCCTCCATCCACCCAAAAAGGACTCGCTTTTGGCCGCGTCATCGCGGTAGGCCTTGCCGAACTCGTCAATGAGCCCATGGAATTCCTGCAAATCCTTGACGCTGAGGCTCGCATCCAGCACCACGGGCGAATAGGCCTTGTGGAATGCCAGATAGCCGGCTGGCGCATCAAATCCAAGGAAGGCGAATAGTCGGCGAGCATAAGTATCGGCCACGAATGTGCGGCGCGAAAACACATATAGCATCAGGTCGTCGGCCGTTTCGCCCCCGATACCGAATAATCCGAGCAATTCGGTCCGCAATTCGGCGTCGGGAATATCTGCCGCGCCCTCAGGCGAGGCTCCGCAACGCTCCACATACCATCGGCTCAGTGACTGTACCGTCTTGGATTTGTTGACATAAAAGCCGGACGGGCGAATAAGTTCCTGCAGATGCGCTGGCCCCATAATCGCCAGCTTATGGGGTTCGAGCACACCCTCCGCGTTCAACGCCGCAAGCGAACGATTCACATTGCCCCACGCCGTATTCTGCGTCAGCACCGCGCCCACCATAATCTCGAATGTGGTTTCAGCCGGCCACCATCCGGTCGGGCCAAGGGCGGCAGCCATGGTGCGGTACAGCGATTCGATATACGCGGGAGAAGGAACGCCCGGCACCCGCTTTGCACTTCGATTATTCATAGTTGCCATCTACCATTCACCGCAATTCATGCAGGATTCGCCGCATGAACGGGATAGTGACTAGGAATGTCAGCACGTCGGACACCGATTGCGCCATTTCCACGCCGAGCACGCCGAACATCATCGGCAGAATCAGTACGATCGGTGCCAAAAACAGACCTTGTCGGCACAGGGCCAGGAATGAGGCGATGCCGGTGCGGCCCATGGTCTGGGTCATCATATTGCCCATCATGTTGAAGCCGTTGAGAATCACCGTGCAGCATTGGATGTGCAGCGCGGCCACGCCCACCGCCACCACGGCCGGGTCGGAGCGGAAGATCTCGACCAGTTGCGGTGCGAACACCCACAGCAACACCGCCAACACCACGAGCACGCAGGTGGCGAGCCGCACGCAGAACCAGTACCCTTCTTTGACGCGCGCGAACAGGCCGGCACCGTAGTTGTAGCCGCACACCGGTTGGAAACCTTGGCCGAGGCCGACGATCACCGAGTTGGCGCCCAACATAATGCGCATCACAATGGCCATGCCGGCGATGGCCGCATCGCCGAACGGATTGGCGGCAATGTTCACGCAGGTCACGGAAATCGAACCGGCGCTTGGCGGATCAGCGAGGGCAGGCCACCGCCGGCCACTTCGCGCATGAGCAGCACATCCGGCCTGCAATTGCGCAGGGACAGTTTCATCACGCCGAATTTGCGGCTCATTGTGGTCAGAATCGTGAAGCTCACCGTCTGGCAGATGGCGGTGGCCAGGCCGGCACCAAAAATTCCGAGGTGCAGCACGAAGATAAACAACGGCGCGAGCAGGAAATTCAGCAATGCGCCCGAAACCAGCCCGATCATGCCGAACGTCGATTGCCCTTGGTATCGCAGCAGTCCGTTGAGTGCGAACGAACCGCATACACAGGGTGCGGCGACCAACAACGGCGTCAGGTATTGCACGGCGTATGGGGCGATTGTCGAGGTCGATCCCAGCATGACGACCAGCGGCCGCAGGGTCAGCAATCCGATTGTGGCAATCACCAAACCAGAGAGCACCGCACCCGCGAAGCCCACGGCCAGTAGTCGGGAGGCGCGCTCATTGTTCTGTTTGCCGAGTTCGCGGCTCATCGAGTTGCCCGCGCCGTTGCCAAAGAAGAAGCCGAGCGCCTGCATCACGGTCATGATGGAGAACGCGATGCCGATGGCACCGGACTGCGCGGTGCCGAGCTGACCAATAAAGAACGTGTCCGTGAGATTGTAGGCGGTGGTCACCAAGTTGGAGATGACGGCCGGCAAACACAGTTTGAGAATCAGCGGCTTGACCGGCTGCCCGGTCATCTGCCGATATTTCGCGTCCGCGCTTGCGCGTCTAATGCCATGAATCTGCACCATGGACGGCTATCCTACTCGCGCAGGGTCCTATGCAAAGGCGCGTTACCGCCATACGAGTCAGCGCAGATACCGCCCGGTGATGCTGTTCGGATTGGCCGCGATTTGTTCCGGCGTTCCGGTGGCGACGATGCGTCCGCCGCTTTCGCCACCGCCCGGACCCATGTCGATGATCCAGTCCGCATTGGCGATCACGTCAAGGTCATGTTCGATGACCACGACTGTTGCGCCGCTCGCCACGAGCCGGTCGAACACGCCCAGCAGCACGCGCACGTCGAACGGGTGCAGACCGATGGTCGGCTCATCGAACACGAATACCGCGTCCGATTGGGCCTTGCCCATTTCACTGGCGAGTTTCAGCCGCTGGCTTCGCCGCCCGAAAGCGCCGGCGTCGGTTCGCCGAGCGTCAAGTAGCCGAGGCCCAAGTCGTGCAGGGTGGTCAGACGTGCGTGAACCTTCTTGAGGTCGCCGGTCACGGACAGCGCCTGGTCCACGCTCATTGCCATGAGTTGAGGCAGGCTCAGGGAAATGTTGCCGCCACCCTGATCCGTCGCCTCACTCAATTTTTCCTTGGCAGCTTTGCGTTTATCCGGGACCTTCATCTTCGCCGCTTTGCCCTTAGCCGCTTTAACCGCACGCCGAATCGCGTCGGCTTCGGACGCATAGCGGGAGCCTCCACAATCCGGGCATTCGATGGTCACGTCCGGCAGGAACTGCACATCGAGCGAGATTGAACCGGTGCCGTCGCATGTGGGGCAACGCAGTCGGCCGGTGTTGTATGAGAAATCGCCAGCCTTCCAGCCGCCCGCCTTGGCGCCGTCCGTGCGGGCGAAGGCGCGGCGCAATTCGTCGTGAATATCGGCATAGGTGGCCACGGTGGAGCGTACGTTTGCGCCAATCGGCGTGGCGTCGATGAGATTCGCACGATGGATGCCCTCGGCCTCAAGTTCACGCACATGTTCCGGCAACCGCTCCCCCGCCGCCTGCGCTTTGAGCGCGGGAATCAGCGATTCGAGCACCATCGTGGTTTTACCGGAGCCGGAGACGCCTGTCACCGCCACGAGCCGGCCGCGCGGAATATCAACGTCCAGCGGCTTGACCGTATGCAACTGGCTGGTTGTCATGCGGATGCGGCCAAGGTCGAACACCTGCGGTTCCGCCACGCGCCCACGGATGCGCGCGCTCACATTATCGGCCAAGAACGGCGCAATACGACTACTTGGATTCGCCGCCACCTCGCCGACCGTCCCTTGCGCGATCACATGCCCTCCTTCGGCGCCGGCAACCGGTCCCATTTCGATAAGATGGTCGGCGGCCTTGAGCACGCGCACGTCATGGTCCACGACCACCACGGAATTGCCGTCCGCCACCAAGTCATGCATCACGCCGAGCAGCCCATCCACGTTCGAGGGGTGCAGGCCAATGGACGGCTCGTCGAGCACATACAGCACGCCGGTGGTGCGGTTGCGCACGGCACGGGCGAGCTGCACACGCTGGCGTTCACCGGTTGAAAGCGTGGCACCGGCGCGGTCAAGCGCCAGATAGCCGAGGCCCAGATCCAACAGTCGGCGGGCCACGTCCAGGAATGATTCGCAGATGTTGGTGGCCATCGGCCGCATGTCGGCGGACAGAGATTCCGGCACGCCGCGCACCCAATCCACCGCCGCATCCAAGGTCATCGCGCTGGCTTCGGCCAGGTTCAGCCCGCGCACATGCGGGGCCCGGGCTGCGGCGCTCAGTCGTGTGCCGCCACAGTCGGCGCATGGTCCCTCCTTGAGAAATCGAGCCACGCGCTTCAGACCTTTCTCGTCCTTGGCTTTGGCGAGCGCGTTCTCCACCGTGTATACGGCGTTGAAGTAGGTGAAATCGAGTTCGGCGAAATCGTCGCCTTTCTTCGGCTTGTAAAGAATATGCTTTTTGACGGCCGGCCCGTTGAATACGATGTCACGCTCTTCGGGCGTGAGCTCGCTGAACGGCACGTTGGTGCGCACGCCCATCGCGCCGCACACCTGCTTCATAAGGTCCCACATGAGCGAGCCCCATGGCAGCACCGCACCGTCGTCGATGCTTTTCGACTCATCCGGCACCAGGGCCGCGCGGTTCACTTCGCGCACGATGCCGGTTCCGGAGCAGGTCGGGCAGGCGCCGGCCGAGTTGAAAGCGAGCGATTCGGCGCCGGGCGCGTGGAATTCCTTGCCACAGCCAGCACAGGTGATGGGCAGTCCGGCCGCCACGTTCAGCGTCGACTCGTTGCGCGCCCCGCAATGCGGGCACACGTGCGAGGCGACGCGGGAGAACAGGAGCCGCAGACTGTTGAGCAGTTCGGTCATCGTGCCGAACGTCGAACGGATGCCAGGCACCGTGGGCCGCTGGTGCAGGGCCAGCGCGGCCGGCACGTGCAGTACTTCGTCCACTTGGGCGCGACTGGCCTGGGTCAGTCGACGGCGCGTGTACGTGGACAGCGCCTCCAAGTAGCGCCGCGAACCTTCCGCATACAGCACGCCGAGCGCCAGCGAGCTCTTTCCCGAACCGGAGACGCCGGCCACGCCCACCAGTTCGCCCAGCGGAATGTCGATGTCGATGTTCTTCAGGTTATGCACGCGCGCACCGCGCACCTCAATCGCCTGCGGCCGTTGATCGTCGCTCATGCTCGGCACCGCTCCGCCGCCGCGCTATCTGACCTCTGTTCAAGTGTCACGCCGTCACCTCTTTCTCGACTTCGCCCTTGGCTGCCGCCGCCTGAGCTTCATGGTCTCCAGTATCATCACGGCCAACGACGGCGGCCGAACGACGGACGAGAATCTTTCGTCTTGGGCACCGTCCGCCACCTGCAATTCGAACTAGCTGAACCAGCGTGACGATATTGTCGGCTATCGATCTGCCGTGATCGTAATGGACATCGTCGTCCGGAAGCACGTCACCTGTTCCGAGAGGAGTCGGCGGCGCGCTTTCATAAGGGCACACAATCCCAAGATCACACCCACAGATCAATACCGATCAATACTCGTACGTGATCGCGGGGTCGCCGATGGTCGGCGTCTGATCCAGTTTGAGGTTGGCCGAGCCGGCCGCGGTGGTCACGTCGTATTCGATGGTCACCGTGTCCTGAGGCGCCAGGGAGATGTCGTCCATGTAGGTCATATGGTCCTTGGCCTGCACCTGTGCGAAGGAACTGCCGTTCGACGCCGACACGTTGCTGACCTCGCCTCCGGCCGGCGTGTAGATGACCACGCGGTTCACCGCCACGCCTCCCTTGGCGTTCGCCGTGATGTATTCCGGCAGGGATCCGGCCTCGCCCGGCTGCAGGGTGTTGGTGAACGAATACGTAACGTGGTAGGTGTTGTCGCCGGTCCTCTTCACCGTCGACTTGCGCTGGATGTACCAGTCCATCTTCGAGGCCTGCATCTCGTTGGAGTAGACGCCGGTCACCGGGTTCTTCGCGTCGTTGGTGATCTCGCCGGTGACGCCGGCGCTGCGCAGCACCGCCTGATCCTCCTCGTGGAACGACCAGAAGTACAGGTGCCGCTGCTCGGCCATCCGGAGCATCGTCTTGGCGACGGTCATGAGCTTCTGCGTGTTCATGTCGCTGAACAGGTGGGCGACCGCCTGGGCGGCGGTCTCGCTGAAGTACTGGTCCTGAGCGGAGGGCGTCAGTTCCTTGTAGGCGCCGTTGAGCAGGAATTCGGCGGTGTTCGACCCGTTGAGCACGCGCCCGTCGGACAGAGTCACGTCGCCGGTGGCGCCGATCATCGCCTGCAGCGCGACGGGGTCGAGCGACATCACGCCGTCGGACGATCCGCCGAACGGAGCCGCCTGCCAGAACTTCTGGGCCATGGACGCGACGCGCGGGAAGTCCGGCGTGGACGAAAGATTATGAATGACTTGACCGAAGTACAGTCCGCTGTACAGCGTGCCGTCACCGTCCTGGTTGACGTCATCCAACGCGGCGTTGGAGGGGAACTCGGCATCCGCGTGGAACTCCCCCACCGCGATCTTGCCGTTGTCCGCGCTGAAGGAACCGGCTGAACCGATCAGGCCGCCGGTTCCGCGGATCTCGGAATTCGTCTGGGCAAGCAGCACGTAGTTGCGGGCGCCGTTCGCACCGAGGAAGTTCGGCAGCATGTTGAGCATGCCGCTCAGGTTTTCGGTCACCTGCGCCAGGGCGGCCATCTGCGTCTTGCCGTTCTGCAGCGCGTTGTTCACCACGCCGAGTTTGGCGTCGGGAAGATCCTGGATCGTCCTGGCCTGTGATTGCACGGACTGGTCGACCGTGGCAAGCTGCTGCGCCGCAGCGATGATCGGCTCCATGTTGAGCTGCCCATCGCCACTGGAGAGGCTGGCACCGGTCAGTGTGGTGACGACCTTGCCCAGCTGGGGCAGCGTGGTCTGCGCGAAGTCATCGATGGTACCGATGGCGGTGCGCGCCGTCTTCACGTCACCGCCGACCACGGGCATCTTCTCCGCCAGCGTCCACAGACCGCCGCTGACATCCTGCTTGGCGGCGGCCGCCTCCTTCTGGATGTAGCTCACGTCGGACAGCGCCTTGACCATGTCGTCGGTGGAACCGTCCTTGATGACCTTGGCCGCGTTAACGACATTGTTGAGGTGCGCTTTGGCGCTCATCGCCGACTTGTACAGTTTGAATCCGCTGAAGCCGGCCGCCGCGGCGCACACGACCAGCAACAGCAGTACGACGAGCAGCGCGTTGCGAACGCGATGGGTTGTCCTGGTGACCGTGCGTGCGTGTGATGGCATGGGCTACTTCCTTACGTTATGACATGTATCGATACTGGCTAGCTGCCCGGTTACGCTTTCGCTGGACGGGTAGCCCGGCGGACGGCACGTAGCAGTGCACGACGTGCACATCGCGTATGATGCCGGGGGTTGTCAGCGCGGCTGACTGGGGTGGCCGCGGACCGGTACCTGGACTTGCAGCTGCCCTCCGGCGATGCGTGTCACCTGCAGCGGGGAACGTCCGCTGCAGTTACGGCTATTACCGGCCAGCCGACAGCAATCGCTGGTTTAGTTGTTGGTCTTTTCCGGCTGGTCACCCGTTCCCATGAGCTGGCATGCACCTTTCAGCGAGTATCTCTCCTACCGCATGCCAGTCTACCCATGCCCGCGGGATAACCCAAAAAGCCTTGCAAGAATACCGAATTTCTTTACCTTTGGCCCTGATCGTTCGACGGCTCTCAAGACGGCGTAACCTCATCCAACCGGCCGATCCCCGGAGGCGGAACCAGCGGAATCCTCGTGACCGGGAATGCGATCGTTCCCGCTTGCGCGATGGCGGATGCGCGCAACGCCAACGACGCATCGACAAGCCACTGTATGGCACTCTCAAAATCCTTGCCACGTCCACCAGCTCACACCACGCCGTATACGAACTTCTTGTTCTCTTTCGCCAACTGGGAAGGAATTGAATCCCATACCTGATTGAGACGAAGCGTGGTGACGGCGGGACTATCACGCATATCAACATGTTTGGAGAAATCGTCACGATAATCGGAGACCAGACTATTCTGCAATTTACGAACCGCCGTGAAGTCAGGATTCGGCAGAGTACTGGCGAACGCTTCAACGATCTCCGGCATGCTCCTGTATACATGAAATACCGCAGCCAAGTCATGACCCTGTCATGCATTACGTTAATTAGCGGAGAATCCTTGGACTCAAGCATTTCGGCCAAGGCATACTGTTTGCACGCATACAGGAATTCAACAAAAGACATAGGATACAGCTTGAGTCTACTGACCTTGCCAACCGGGAATGAAAACCCAGGATGCATGGCGATGCCAAGCGCCGATCCAGTGGCCAAGACGTCATACTCCGGGGCAGCTTCATTGAACATCTTCAGCGAAGTCATCGCCCTCGGCACCTCCTGTACCTCATCGAAAATGACGAGCGTATCCTCGGGAGTGATCCTAGTTCCGGACTCGATCGACAGTGCGGGAATCAGCCGTTCCACACTCAGATCCGCATCAAACAACATACGCATGTTGGCATTGTCGAAAAATGCGACACAACAGCAATACGTAAGGTACTTGACAATCTTTGATGGAGTCGTATACTCATATCTGTCAGGTACTTGACATAATTACTGAAGAGGATGAAAAAGACACACGACCAGCGACGCTTCGCTCGCTTCCTTATTAAAGGAGACCGGCATGAACATCACACATGACATGAGCAACGACCTCACCGAATACGACCCGGAATCCCGTCAAGTAGACGGACCGAACCCCATCGAAAACCGCATCAGCTCCTCCGCGGCCCGTGTTCCCGACATCATCAGCTGCACTTCCGGCATCACCGTCCAGGGCCGCCAACTCCACTCGTTCGCGTTCACCACGGACGCGGCCATCATCCGCAACACCAATGCCGACGCCATTCTCGCCGTATATCCGTTCACCGGCGAACCAGTCATCACCCAGGCCCTACTCACCGCGGCCCAGGCCCCGCTGTTCGTCGGCGTGGGCGGTGGCACCACCACCGGCCCGCGCGTCATCCAACTCGCCATGATGGCCGAGATGCAGGGTGCGGCGGGCGTGGTGCTCAACGCGCCGGCGCCGCCCTCCACGGTGTACGACGTGGCGCGCATCACGAACACCCCGGTCATCGCCACGGTCCTGACCTGCGATGACGAATTGGACGAGAAAATCGAGGCCGGCGCCTCCATCATCAACGTGGCGGCCGGCCGCAGGACGCCTGACGTGGTCCAGCAGATCAGGCAGCGTCACCCCTCCATCCCGCTGCTCGCCAGCGGCGGTTCGACCGACGAGTCCATGGCCGAAACCATCGTGGCCGGCGCGAACGCGCTGACCTGGACCCCGCCGAACGCGCAGGAGATGCAGCGCTCGATGATGATGCGCTATCGCGGCGAATCCACCGGCGACAACATGCAGCACTGACGTAAGGATTCCGAACATGAGCAGCACCAGCAACAACGCCGCCGTAACCGGAAACGACGCGGTCGACGACGTAATGGCCACGAGTCAATCGGCGGAGAACGGCACAAGCCACGACACCGCCGACGGCGATATCAAGAACGATGTTCTCAGCAGTTTCATCAGCATTGGCCGTATCATGGCGTATCGCGCGATACACAGACGGCTCGTCTCCCCCGGCGCCAAATCGCCGCGCGGCGAACATGCTTTCGACCCACGCCGTGGCCAAGGCCGCGTCTTGGCCACGCTCAGGGAATCCGACCAGACCAGCCAGAAGGACTTGGCCGCGATGTTCGGCATGAGCCGCCAGGCCATGGCCGAACTGTTGAAGAAACTGGAGGCCAGCGGTCACATCAGCCGCCGTCCATCCAGGCGGGACAGCCGCGTCATGATGGTCAGCCTCACCAACCAGGGCCGCAAGGCCGCCGATCTGCTGGGCAAAGCGCCCGACCAGACCTCCTCCATGCTGGACTGTCTCAATGAAACCGAGCTACAAACCCTACACGGCTACCTGCAGCGCATCATCGACACCTCCTCCGACGACCTACCGGCCTCGACCGCCGAGGATGTCAAAAAGTGTGAGCTGCTTATCGAACACCTCAAGCGCAGGCGAATGCCGACCGACCGCGCATAGTTTGCGAACAGCCCGCACGACTTGTGGCCGCATAAGCATGCGGCCACACAACAGTCCAGCCGCACAGTCATCCAGCCGCCCCTACAAACACACCCGATTCACCATTTGCACGACATCTTGCACCAAACCCTACTTTGAAATGCGGTATTTTGCACCAAAACCCCATTTTGAAATGCGGCATTCTGCACATACAAGGCAGAAAATGCTACTCCCATAAGGGATATTGATTTTCATCGACGAGGTGCAAGAGGCACCGGATGTAATGACCACGTCAAGTTTGATGTACCGGCGTCGCAATTCGGCGATTTGACGTTTCACCACATCTCGCTGATTGCGAAAAACAGCAAGTCGTGATTCGAGCGTGGCATCACCTTGCTTAGTCATATCAACAAAATCCTTGATCTCTGCGAGACTCATGCCCGTGGATTTCAGACATTCAATGAGATCAAGCAATTCAAGATCGCCGTCATCGAAGCATCTCCGTCCGAAACCAGTTCAAGCGATACCGGGCAAAAGACCTTGGCCGTCATAGTAGCGCAACGTATGTTCGGACAGCCCAGTCTTTCGCGACACCTGACCGATGGAATATCCCATGCCGACTCCTTTCCCTGCAGTCGAGCCAGTGTGAGTCCAGCCATATTCACGGATGTCCTATGCGGAACGGACACTCTTCGACTGCCTGAACCTTGCAGCCCAAACATGCATCAATCAGCACAAATCACAGACAGTGGGCCATATACAACGGCAGCTTGATGCGTTCTCCATCCACTTCGAGTTGGCGGGGATGCAGAACGTATTCCTTGCCCAATCGTTGGGCATACCTTTTGCGGAATTTGTCGAGCGAAGACACACCGTATCGTTTCGTGGATTTCACTTCGATCGGGCTGATGCGAGGCTTCATCGCGGCATTATCGTATTCCCGAACGATGAGGAAGTCTATTTCCATGGTTTTCGAGGCATCCGCCCTATCCAAGCGCGAGAAGAAATACAGTTTGCGCCCATTCGCCCGGAATTGCTGAGCCACCGCATTCTCCACCAGCATCCCTTCGTTGAGCGAGAGTTTATCGAACAGAATATCCCGGTACACATCATCCGGCGTTGTCTCTCGATCGGCAAACGCCTGCGACACCAGCAAACCGGTATCCGCCATATAGCATTTGAATGAATCGTTATCTTCGTACAATCCCAGCCCCACCAAAGGGTCAGTCGAATTACGGCACAGGTTCACCAAGCGGGCGTCTTCCAACCAGAAGAACGCCGAATCGTATTCACGAGATCGAGCCCCCTTATCGACCGATGCCAGAGTGAATCGTTTCTCATGCTTGGACAGCTGCCCTGGAATCTGAGCGAAAATGCCCCGCACGCGGCCGGCATCGCCATTGGCGAACTTGCCGATATCATCACTGTACAGCTGCAGGATGCCACGCTTGATCAAATCCACCTCGCCAAAATCGCGCTGCTCGACATAATCGGCAACCGCCTGCGGCATACCGCCCACCAGCAGATATTCGCGCCACAGCCTCATCGCTCGTTTGTGCAGCGCATCGGGCAACGGGACCAGACGCTCGAACGATTTGCGAATCGTTTCAGCAAGCAGCTCCTCCCCCATGGCCCAGCAGAACTCCTCAAAATCGAGCGGCCCCATGTCCATTTTCCGTTCCTCGGAGGGGATGACGATATTCGCCACATTCCTCTTGATGGAGATCAGCGAACCAGTTTCCACATAGTCATACCGGCCATCCGCAACCAGATATTTGATGAGCTCCCTCGCCGCCGGATACCGCTGCACCTCGTCGAAAATAATCAACGATTCACGCTCGTACAGTCGCTTGCGGTAATACGCAGACAACAGCATGAAAAATGTGTCAAAGTCATCACGCTGGTTTTCGAAGATGTCGCGAACGTCGCGCGGCAAACGTGTGAAATCGATGAGAATATATGACTTGTACTGAGTGCGGCCGAATTCCTCGACAATGGTGCTTTTGCCCACACGGCGAGCGCCTTCGATGAGAAGAGCCTCACGCCCACCCGCTTTTTGTTTCCATGCGATCAGCTTATCCAGCATCTTGCGCTTCAACATGAGCAATCACCTCATTACACGAAAACAACAGTATAGGCATATGCTATTCTACACGAAAACAGAAGTATAGAAATGGCCGATTCTACACGAAAACAACGGTATGGAAACATGCACCGAACCGGCTCACCCCCAATCTCTCCCCCATCACACCGGCGGCCTGTTCGATTGTGCGGTTTTGTGCGAATGGCTCACACGGTTCTTAGTGAGAACCGTTCTCTGCGCACCTGACCCTAGAACCGGATCAGCGCCTTGATGACCTTGCGCTGGTCCATCGCCTCGTAGGCGTCCTGGATATGGTCGAGGTCGTACTCGGCGGTGAACACGCGGCCGGGGTTGATCTCGCCCTTGAGCACCGCGTCCAGCAGACCCTCATCAAGGTCATAGTGGCGCACGGGAGCCGGGCCGCCTTTGATGCCGATGTTGCCGTAGAACGTGCCTTCGGCGCTGATCTCCACGTCGTGCGGCAGGCCCACACGACCAATCACGCCACCGCGGCGAATCAGGCCAATCGCCGTGTCGAAGGACTGCTTGGAGCCCACGCATTCGAGAACTGCGTCCGCACCATAGCCGCCGGTCATCTCCAGCACCTTGTCAATAGCCTCTTGGCCACGCTCGGGCACGATATCAGTCGCACCGAATTCGCGGGCGAGCGCCGCGCGATCCTCGTGACGGCTCATGGCAATAACGCGCGTGGCACCGCGCATCTTGGCGGCAATCACACCGCACAGGCCAACTGCGCCATCGCCCATGACCACGGCGGTGTCACCGGGCTTGACCTCGGCAGAAACCGCCGCGTGATAACCGGTGGACATCACATCGGAAATGGTCAGCAGCGATGCGAGCTGCTCATCGGAATAATCTTCCGGTGAACCGGGCACCTTGACCACGGTGCCGTCCGCCTCGGGCACACGCAGGTATTCGGCCTGACAGGCGGAGAAGTAGCCGCCGTGCGGGCACACGGATTCGAAGCCGGCCTTGCATACCGGGCACTTGCCGCAGCTGTATGGGAATGGCACAACCACGAAATCGCCGGGCTTGACGGATTCGACCGCCGCGCCAACCTCTTCGACCACACCGATGGACTCGTGACCCACCTGGCTGTGTGCGGCTTGTCCGCTCAGCCCACGGAAGAACCACAAATCAGAGCCGCACACGCACGTGCGCACCACGCGGATCACGATGTCATCATCCTGTTCAAGCATCGCCTTCGGCACTTCTTCCACGGTCATCTTGCCAGGCTCCACGAAAATCGCAGCTTTCATGGTTTCAGACATACGTTCATAACTCCTTGTTTTCCGGCATCGAGCGCTTAAGGCCCGTTATCCTCGTGTTCTATTAAACAATAATCGCCTTGCATTAACCAATAGCCATAAACCATGTTTCGCCATACCCATGAGGTATGGCAACAACCGAGCAATTCACTGCGATAGGCCAATATCCGAGATACGCTCACTGTTCGATTCGTCGCCATGAGTAATCTGGAGAACCGGCGATGGGACCCGCCTGAACTTGTTTCGAACCGCACACTGCTGATAGTTCCTACACACGATTTGACATTGCATGGAATCGTTGTGTCTTCAGCAGGATTCAGCGGTTTCAGGAAAGGCTATTATGGCTCGCAATCCCCATCCGCAGATGCCCGGCCGGCACGCGCACGGCCACTCCTCCGGCGCGCAAGCTCCCCGATATCCATCTTGATATTGTGTTGGTCGTCTTCTGCGGCGGTGCGATCGGCACCGCTATCCGCTATGCGTTCGCACAGATTCCCGCGGCTGGCAGCTTCCATACCGGCACGTTTGTGGCCAACATGCTGGCTTGCTTCTGCTATGCAGGGTTGACCGCTTACTTGGCCGGCTCCTCTCGATTCGACGCACGCTCCAAGGAATTCGCCAGCCGCGGACTCGGCATGGGCGTATGCGGCGGCCTGTCCACGATGTCGACGCTTGCGTTAGAAGGCTTCACCGCGATTTGCGACGGTCAGGCGGCGGCCGGCATCGCCTATCTGCTGGTGACGTTTGTGCTTGGATTGGCTTGCGCAACTGCCGGCGTATGGACCGGGACACATCTGGCCGGCTCTCCATCAGGTGATGCCCAAACTGCCGTATCGACTCATTCGGCTCATTCGGCCAGCACCGCGAAGATGGAATCGACTGCGGATCCCGCATCTGCCTCTCACTCTTCTGCCACGATCATGGGAGGCGCACGCTGATGGCATCTGCAATCTTGCCAATTCTGGTATGTCTATGCGGCGGCGCGGGCGCTTCCTGCCGCTATCTGCTGGATGTGACCATCAAAACGTATTGGCAGCGCGCATTTCCGCTTTCCACATTCACTATCAATCTCATTGCCGGTTTTCTAGCTGGATTGGTTGCTGCGCTGGCACTTGGCGGAACATTGGCCGAACCGTGGCGTCTGGTACTGGCCACTGGTTTCCTCGGCGGCTTCTCCACGTTCTCGACCGCCATCAACGAAATGGTGACGCTCTTCCGCAAACGCCACTACCCCACTGCAACGGCTTATCTGGCGTTATCTCTAGTAGTGCCGATTGCTGCGGCGGCCTGTGGTTTTCTCGCATAGAAGCGATATTATGCCGCGAGATTGATGGAAGACGAATGGCCGGAGGTGCATGGCATGGCAGACACAGAAGAGAAGAACAAGCAGAACGGGCTCGCCGTGCTGGGCAAGTATGTGGGCGTTTCGGCCACGCAGACCATTGTGGAGTATGCGACGTTCGCCATTCTGCACTTGATCGGCGTACCCTCACAGATCGCCAACGGCATCGCCGTGGTGTGTTCGGCGACCTACAACTTCGTGATGAACCGCAACGTGACATTCAAATCGTCCAGCAACTTCACCCGTTCCGTGGCGCTGTTCGTGCTGCTGTGGATCTGGAACTTCACGTTCAGCACGCTGCTGATCGGCTGGATGCCGGGTGCGACCGGGCTGAGTCCATATGTGGTGAAGTTCATTGCGATGGCCTGCCAGTTCGGCTGGGGTTATCCGTTGTGCAAGTACGTGATTTTTAGGTGACACATTCCAATTGCTCACTGTCGTTCGCCTTCGCCTATTTGTATTTGGAGCGCTTATCAGAAGAACAGCATCGCAACACCTGCAGCGAAGCACATGAGCAGAATCGATGTCAGGAAGCTGGCGAGCATCGGCTTCTTGCCCTTGGAAGCGATGGCCTTGAAGTTCACGTTGATGCCGAGCGCGGCCATGGCCATGCCGAGCACGATGTACGCAAAGTCCACGAGCTGCGGGGTGATGGAGGTGACGAACGGTACGAAGGTGCCGATAATCGAAGCGCCGATGAAGCCGAGCATGAACCACGGGAAGGCCACGGTCTTCTTGCCGGTGCTCTGAACCTCGGAATGCTTCTTCTCCCACCAGATGGCGATGATGATGGCCGCGAACACAAGCATGAGCACGCGGGAAAGCTTCATGATGGTGGCGATGTCCACCGCGCCGAACGCGTCGCGCCCGCGACCGCGTGGGCGATTTCGTGCAGGGAAGCACCGGCGGTGATGCCCAGCTGGTCCTTGGTCATGCCGGTCAGCGGGCCGAGCGCGATCTCCAGCAACGCGAACACAGTACCCATAATGGCTACGATGGCCACGGCCATGGTCACGTCGTTGTCCTTCTCGTCCTGCTTGTCCTCAGGCACCTTGATGGAACCGGCCAGGCCCATGACGGCGGCCGCACCGCAGATGCCGGTGCCACCGGCGGTCAGGATGGCGAGCATCGGGTCGACACCGAGTTTGCGGGCGATGGCATAGCACACGATGATGGTCAGCGTAACGACCACAGCGGCGATCGGCAGACACTTGATGCCCTGCGTGAACAGCACGGCGAGGTTGAGCTTGAAACCGAGCAGGATGATGCCGAGGCGCAGCAGCTTGTTGGAAATCAGGCCAGCGGCGTCCTTGACGCCTGCCTTGCGGCCATCATTGGAACCGACGTAGGCACTGCGGATCGGGAACTGGATGATCATACCGATGAGCAGCGCGATGATGAGCGCGCCGAACAGGCTGAATCCGGGGAACTGCTTGAGCCAGGAGGCGAACAGCGAGGCCAGCAGAGTCAGAACACCAATGAACAGCATGTCAACGGTGGCAATGCGCTTCCACCATTTTGTACAGAACTCTCTCACGGTGTCTATTGAATCCCAAGTGTTTACATCGGTCAAATCATTGCGACTAATACATATCATCGATTTTGCCGATACCATACTCTGGCTCCCCTCTGGAGGGGAGCCAGAAAAAACTACCCACGTAACGCAGCGATAATCGCTTCCACCAGCTCTCGCTGATCGTGCGTCAGGCCGGATCTCGGCACCAAGGCATAGAAACGGCGCACGAATTCGTCTCCGAGCTCTCGCGCCGGCACTCCAGAAGGCACTGCGGCTTCCGAAATCAGCGACTGCCCAAAGCCGGAAGACAACGCCGCCGCAATCGCGGCATTGCTGGACACCTCCATGGTGCGAGGCGGCAAACCCTGCATGGTCTTGAAATACAAATCCGTGTAATACCGCACACCGGAACCGTGCTCGCGCACCATCCATACGCCGTCTGGTTCTCCCGCCAAGACCAGCCGGTCCTCGCACAGGGTGACACGGTCCACCGAATCGTTCACGATCGGCTTTTCCACCACGCCGAGCTGCACGGCCTTCATGCTGGCCTGTTCGAGAATCGCATCCGAGTTCATCACGTGTACAGCGAAGTCGAAACCATCCATGTTCCGAGCCATCACCGGCAACGCCTTCGGCAGCAGAATCGCCGCGGTCGTGTGCGAGAACGACACGGCCAGCGGCTCACGCGCCTCCTGCACGCGGGCGATCTGCTCACGCGTATCCCGCCATAATCCGTCGATGCCGATGGCAGTCTGGTACAGCATCCGCCCGGCCTGTGTGGGCGTCACGTCACTTTTCGCATTGCGCACGAACAGCGGCGCGCCGACCATCTGCTCCAATTGGGCGATACGCGACGACACCGTCGACTGCGATACCTTCAGCTCATCGGCGGCCAGCGTGAACTGACCCACCTCGTATACGGCGACCAGGGTTTCGAGCAGAGGGAACATGGTTTAACTGTACGCTGTATGATGCACGAATATTTCAATTAGCTTGGGCGTAGCCCTAGGCCACGGACCTGGACCACCCTCAGTCTCGCTTCGCGAGCCAGCTCCCGCCAGGAAGCCCAATGGCTTTCACATCACTATGCCTCGCGCAGTTTTGCGAGCTGCGCCTTGGCCTTGTGGAGTTTGGCATAGATCTCGTTGCGCTGGGCCGGGTTCTTGACGCGCTGATGGTCACGAGTGAGCTTGTCCACTTCGGATTCGAGCCGAGCAATTTCAGTATGGCGAATGATGCGCGCATCCAGATTCTCGACCTCCGGCGTACCCAAAATGATCTGTGAACACAGCGATGCCCACAGCTCATCAATAGTAGAGCCGGCCAGCTCCAGCTGGGCCTCCCCCGCCGGCTGCCAGTCGCCGGCATATACCTGATAGATCGGCGTGTGCCCGGCACGCCCCGGTATGGCGCGGCGCACGGCGAACGCGCATTCCTCACGCGTGCTGCCCTCGAACGGCACGTCGCGTACGCACACGAACACGATGCCCGATTTGCGCTGTCCGGCGATCAGGTCGATGACTTCGTTCGGTATGCCGGTGGCTTTGGCCGTAAGCTTCAGTCCGATGACCAGCACTTCCGGGATCAGTTTGCCGTCCGCAAGCCCCGTGTTGGCCGACCGGGTCAACGCCAGCATGGTGATGGATTCGATCTCGTTCACCAATCGCTGCTTGAGTTTGCCGGAAATCGGCGCTTTGCCTACGAACAAGGCTTTCGGCAGTGTGCCTTTGGCTTCGGGAATCGCCGTGGAAACGGGCAGTCCCAGCGAAATTGCGGATACGGAACCACAGTGAGCGGCCTGTGCACCAGTCATCATCGACCTTCTTTCCCGGCCTGCCATCAGTGTCATGCCCTCGCAGCGCAGCAGTCCGTTTATCTATTGGAAAGCAACACTAGCGCATCCAGGCCGGAAGTCGTGGTACATATCCATATCCTGCTGCGGTTATAGAAAATCCCCTCCGAGTTTCCTCGAAGGGGATTTCCTATAACGCTAGTTCAAGCGAAGATTCTTGTCTGATGAAAATCAGGCGAGGATCTTGGTCACACGACCGGAGCCGACGGTGTGGCCACCTTCACGCACAGCGAAGGTCAGGCCTTCCTCCATAGCGATGGGCTGAATCAGCTCAACGGTGAAGGTAGCGTGGTCGCCCGGCTGAACCATCTCGACGCCTTCCGGCAGCTCGATGACGCCGGTGACGTCGGTGGTGCGGAAGTAGAACTGCGGACGGTAGTTGGAGAAGAACGGCGAGTGACGGCCACCTTCGTCCTTGGTCAGCACGTAGACTTCGCCCTCGAACTTGGTGTGCGGGGTGACGGAGCCCGGCTTGGCCACAACCTGGCCACGCTCGACATCGTCACGGCCGAGACCACGCAGAAGCAGACCGGTGTTGTCGCCAGCCTCGCAGGCGTCCATGGTCTTGTGGAAGGTCTCGATGGAGGTGACGGTGGTCTGCTGGGTCGGACGGATACCAACGATCTCGACCGGGGTGTTGACGGCCAGCTGGCCACGCTCGACACGACCGGTGACAACGGTACCACGGCCGGAGATGGTGAAGACGTCCTCGATCGGCATCAGGAACGGCTTGTCCAGGTCGTGAACCGGGGTCGGGATGTAGTCGTCGACAGCGTCCATGAGGTCCTTAACGGACTGGACCCACTTCTCGTGGTCCGGAGCGTCGTCGTGCAGAGCACCGTAAGCGGAGGTGTGGATGACCGGGCAGTCACGGTCGAAGCCGTTCTCGTCGAGGAGGTCGCGGACCTCTTCTTCGACGAGCTCGATGAGCTCTTCATCGTCGACCATGTCGCACTTGTTCAGGGCGACGAGGATCTTCGGAACGCCAACCTGACGGGCGAGCAGCACGTGCTCGCGAGTCTGGGCCATCGGGCCGTCGGTGGCGGCCACAACGAGGATAGCGCCATCCATCTGGGCAGCACCGGTGATCATGTTCTTCACGAAGTCGGCGTGGCCCGGGCAGTGACGTGAGCGTAGTGACGCTTCTCGGTCTGGTACTCGATGTGGGCGATGTTGATGGTGATACCGCGGGCGGCCTCTTCCGGAGCGGAATCGATCTGGTTGAAGTCGTACTCCGGGTTGACATCCGGGAACTCCTCGTGCAGCACCTTGGAGATGGCGGCAGTCAGGGTAGTCTTACCGTGGTCGACGTGGCCGATGGTACCGATGTTAACGTGCGGCTTAGTACGCTCGTACTTTTCCTTTGCCATTACTTTTGTCCTCCTGGACGTCTCGTGAGTTTCCTGCACCCTTTCGCACAGGGACTCGCTTATTCTACTGGGTTTCTGGGTTATGTGCCACTTTGAAGAGCCAGAACCCAGTCAGCGGTATACGATATTACCGCTGACTGGAGACACTGGCTACTTCATGCAGTGGCGCGTGTCACTCGCCGCGCTGGGCCTTGATGATCTCCTCGGAGACGCTCTTCGGCACCTCGTCGTAGGAGTCCATCTCCATGGTGAACATGGCGCGGCCCTGGGTCTTGGAACGCAGGTCGCCGATGTAGCCGAACATCTCGGACAGCGGGACCTTGGCGTCGATGACCTTGACGCCGACACCGTCGGTCATGGACTGGATGTTGCCACGGCGCTGGTTCAGATCGCCGATGACTTCGCCCATGTACTCTTCCGGCGTACGGACTTCGACCTTCATGATCGGTTCGAGAATGACCGGCTTGGCCTTCGGGGCAGCTTCCTTGAAGCACATGGAACCTGCGAGCTTGAAGGCCATTTCGGAGGAATCGACCGGGTGCATCTGGCCGTCGGTGACGGTGGCCTTGACGCCCACGACCGGGAAGCCGGCGAGAACACCGGACTCCATGGCCTCCTTGACACCGGCCTCGATGGGGCCGATGAATTCGGCGGAGATGTGGCCGCCGGTGACCTTGTTCTCGAACTCGAAGGTCTTGCCCTCGGTGGTATCGAGCGGCTCGAAGTTCATCAGGACCTTTGCGAACTGGCCGGAACCACCAGTCTGCTTCTTGTGGGTGTAACCCTGGTCCATGACGGCCTTGCGGATGGTCTCGCGGTAGGCGACCTGCGGCTTGCCCTGGTTGCACTCGACCTTGAACTCGCGGCGCATACGGTCGACGATGATGTCGAGCTGGAGCTCGCCCATGCCGGCGATCAGGGTCTGGCCGGACTCTTCGTCGGTCGTGACCTGGAAGGTCGGATCCTCTTCGGCCAGCTTGGACAGGGCGATGCCCATCTTCTCCTGGTCGGCCTTGGTCTTCGGTTCGACGGCCACCTGGATCACAGGATCCGGGAAGGTCATGGAGTCGAGGGTGATCGGATCGTCGATGGCGCACAGGGTGTCACCGGTGGTCACGTTCTTCAGGCCCACGAAGGTGTAGATGTTACCGGCGTCAGCGCGGTCCATCGGGTTTTCCTTATCGGCGTGCATCTGGAAGATCTTGCCGATACGTTCCTTCTTCTCGCGGGTGGAGTCGAGCACGGAGTCGCCCGGCACAACGGAGCCGGAGTAGACGCGCACGAACACGAGCTTGCCGTAGAACGGGTGGGTGGAGATCTTGAAGACCAGAGCCGCGAACGGATCGGACTTGACCGGGTGACGGTCGATCTCGACGGACTCATCGCCAGGCTTGTAGCCCTTGATGGCCGGCACGTCTTCAGGAGACGGCAGGTAATCGACAACGCCGTCCAGCATCGGCTGAACGCCCTTGTCCTTGAAGGCGGAACCGCAGAAGATCGGGAAGGCTTCCTTGGCGATGGTGAGCTTACGCACGCCAGCGCGGATGTCTTCCTTGGACAGGTCGCCGTCCTCGAAGAACTTGTTCATGAGGTCGTCGTCGGCTTCGGCAGCGGCTTCCACGAGCTTCTCGTGGTACTCCTGAGCCTTGTCCTTGAGGTCGTCCGGGATCTCAGTGGTGTCGTACTTGGCGCCGAGCTCCTCGGTGCCGTTCACACGTAAGCCTGCATCTCAACCAGGTCGACAACGCCAGTGAAGTCGTTCTCGGAACCGATCGGCAACTGCATCACGATCGGAGTAGCGCCCAGCTTCTCCTTGATGGTGTCGACGGAGTAGTAGAAGTTCGCGCCCAGCTTGTCCATCTTGTTGATGAAGCAGATACGCGGAACGCCGTACTTGTCAGCCTGACGCCACACGGTCTCGGACTGAGGCTCCACGCCTTCCTTGCCGTCGAACACGGCAACGGCACCATCGAGCACACGCAGGGAGCGCTCCACCTCGCCGTGAAGTCCACGTGGCCAGGGGTATCGATGATGTTGATCTGGAACTTGTCCTTGGTGTCGTGGGACTGACGGCTCCAGAAGCAGGTGGTAGCAGCGGACTGGATGGTGATACCACGTTCCTGCTCCTGCGCCATGAAGTCCATGGTGGAGGCGCCGTCGTGGGTCTCGCCGATCTTGTAGTTCTTACCGGTGTAGAACAGAATACGCTCGGTAGTGGTGGTCTTGCCGGCATCAATGTGGGCCATGATGCCGATATTGCGGACGTCGTGGAGGTCCGAAATCTCTTCAGCCATCTTTTTCCTTAGTTTTACTCAGGGCGAGTGATTACCAGCGGTAATGAGCGAAGGCCTTGTTAGCCTCTGCCATCTTATGAGTATCCTCGCGGCGCTTGACAGAAGCACCGAGGCCGTTGGAGGCATCCAGGATCTCATTGGCGAGACGCTCAGCCATGGTCTTCTCACGACGGGCGCGGGAGAAGTCGGTCAGCCAGCGCAGCGACAGGGTGTTGGCGCGGTTCGGCTTGACCTCGACCGGCACCTGGTAGGTGGCGCCACCGACACGGCGGGAGCGAACCTCGAGGGACGGACGGATGTTGTCCAGGGCGCGCTTGAGCACAGCCACCGGCTCCTGGTCGGACTTCTCCTTGACCATATCGAGCGCGGAGTAGACGATGTCTTCGGCGATCGACTTCTTGCCGTCAAGCAGAATCTTGTTGATGAGCTGCGCCACCACGGTGGAACCGTAGATCGGATCGGGCAGCACGACGTGCTTCTTGGAAGGTCCCTTACGTGACATATCTCTTACTTCGCCTTCTTTGCTCCATACAGGGAACGACCCTGCTTACGGTCCTTGACACCCTGGGTATCGAGCGCGCCACGCACGATGTGGTAACGCACACCCGGGAGATCCTTCACACGGCCGCCGCGCACGAGCACGATGGAGTGCTCCTGCAGATTGTGGCCTTCGCCCGGAATGTAGGCGGTGACTTCGATGCCCGAGGACAGGCGCACACGAGCAACCTTACGCAGAGCCGAGTTCGGCTTCTTCGGGGTGGTGGTGTAAACACGGGTGCACACGCCGCGACGCAGCGGGCTGCCCTTCAGGGCCAAAGTCTTGGACTTCTTCGGCTTTGCCTGACGTCCCTTACGGACGAGCTGTTCAATAGTAGGCAACTTGAATTCTCCGATTCAGTGGTTTCTCTTGCTTTTGTGTGACCGCCGCACTGCACCCACACTTTTCAGCACACTCGCTTGGTATCCGCCTGTTGGCGGCACCCGACGAATCGGAAAAGATAGCCCAGTCCACCGGCCCGATGGCCTTCGCCCCTCCCGTCGGCGCATTACTGCGTGCGATCAGCGGTTTGAAGGATATCCCAGCATGCTCGCCTGTTACATAAGGCGTGCTGTTGGCACACACGAATATCTATATTACGATTCCTCCGGACAACGACGCGCCGAGCCACAACTCACTGGTTTGGGGACCTCCTGCGCCCCCGTACTTTTCCTCTCCTCCCAACGCAATATTCCAATGCGTCGCAAAACACACACCCAACTATTCTCCCAACGCAATATTCCCGGGAATGCGTCGCAAAAAGGGAACGCCACACAGCAGGTGCCCCCGCGGAGACTATGTCACACGGGGGCACCGCCAAGGAGGTTACATTATGTTTCTTTTCACCACATCCGCTTCTGTGTTATCTGTTTCCAGCACATCCTCGTGCTCTTCCATATCCGATGGGAACCTCTAGCGACCCGGCCTCTTTGCCGTATTACCTTGCCGCTTTCTGCATTACCAATTATAGCAAAACCGCCCTCGCGAAACGCCGATACCTCAATCGGGAGTAAGCGGGAGCGGCTATGTTATGCGAGGTAGGAAAGGTGGATGACCGACTGACTGGAGTCGTGCCTTACCCGACCTTTCTCACCATTTCAGGATTTCAGGCAGCGACCTTGGCGGCCTTATCGGCGTCGAACGGGTGGGCCGCTGAAACGGTGCTCTTGGCAGAGCCCTTCTCGCCATTGTCGGAATCCCAGTGGATCTCGTGCTTGTCATCGTGGTTGCGCCACCAGCTGGACAGGATAGAGCCGGAGATGTTGTGCCACACGGAGAAGAAGGTGGACGGCACGGCAGCGAGTGGGTTGGTTGCGAAGGAGGTCAGGGCCAGGGTTGCGCCCAGAGCGGAGTCCTGCATGCCGACTTCGAAGGTGATGGCCTTCTGCTGTGCGTAGCGGAAGCCCTTCGGGTAGATCTTGTACATCAGCTTGGAGAAGCCGAAGCCCAGCGAGTAGCCGCACAGGTTGTGCAGGATGACCACCGGGATGGCCACCAGGGAGCTGGCCACGAACAGCTTCGGACCGTTGGCGGCAACGACCACGCCGATGATAAGCAGAATAGCCACCTGAGAAACGATAGGCAGGGCGACCGTAACCTTCTCGATCTTCTTGCCGAAGATCATGTGGCAGATCACACCGAGGGCGATCGGGAAGAGCACCACCTTGACGGCGTTGAGGAACAGGGACTGAGTCGGCACGGACACGTACTGAGAAGCGAGCAGCTGCATCAGCAGCGGAATCATGAACGGGGCGCACAGGGTGGAAAGGATGCCGATGGAGACATCGAGGGCCACGTCACCACGGGACAGGTAGCTCATCACGTTGGAGGAGGTGCCAGACGGGCAGCAGCCGACGAGAATCACGCCCACGGCCAGCGGGCCGGACAGGTGGAAGATCGCGCACAGGGCCACGGCGACGAGCGGCATGATGATGAAGTGAGCTACGGTGCCGACGATGACCATCAGCGGCTGGGTCAGGATGCGCTTGAAGTCGTCCAGCGTCAGGGTCAGGCCCATGCCGAACAGCACGATGCCCAGCATGTAGCCGGTGTACGCCTTGCCCCACAAGCTGGCGGCCGGCACGAAGTAGTTGAAGACGGCCCAGACGATGACGATGACCGTAAACCACTTGGTCAGCCAATCTGCAAAGGCTTTAACCTTTTCCATGGTGTTTCTCTTCCCTTGTTTGGTGTAGGTAACATCGCATGAAACTAGGCGGGTCGCGGTTGATATGAAACATAATGCTCACATTGCGAACACTCACGTAATCATTTCTGCAATCCCCGGTCGTACCATCACACCGTCGTGTGCCTTGACTTTTCATCAATCGCCGCACAAGACCCACTCATCCACATCCCGCCATCTGAGACAGCCCGCAGCCTGGCCCCAAGAATGAAACCGACCACTTGATTCCATCGCGACACACCGATGAGCACACATCCGCAAAGTTGTGTATAGTATTCACCTGTTGCGCGAATTCAGCTTGCTGAATACGGCACTATGGTGGCCATAGCTCAGTTGGTAGAGCATCTGATTGTGGTTCAGAAGGTCGCGCGTTCGAGCCGCGTTGGCCACCCCAGTAAAACCCTTCCGTTCGCGGAAGGGTTTTGTTTTTTCTCCCTGAATTCCCCGCTCCTGGGTTATAGGCCAAATAGGCATGCCGGGAACCACCGCGTTGTACACTCAGGGCATATCCAATTCACCGAACATAAGGACAAAAGGTCCGTCATGCTGTCTTTTGAGAACGATTACTCCCGCGCCGCCCATCCCGCGGTGCTTGAAGCCGTGGCTGAAGCCAACAACCATCTGTATTCGGGCTACGGGTCCGACGAACTGAGCGATCAGGCCAAGGCCAAGATCCGCGAGGCCTGCGGCCAGCCGGACGCGGATGTGTGGTTCCTCGTCGGCGGCACGCAGACCAACCAGGTCGTCATCGACACCATCACCCCGGCGTATGCAGGCGTGGTCGCGGTCGCCTCCGGCCATCCGAACGTGCACGAGGCCGGCGCCATCGAGTTCTCCGGGCACAAGGTGCTCACGATTCCCCAGCACAACGGCAAAATGGACCCGACCGAACTGGACGAGTTCTGCAAGACCTTCTATGCGGACGGCAACTACGAGCACATGGTGTTCCCGGGCTCCGTGTACGTCTCGCAAAGCACCGAATACGGCACGATCTACTCCAAAGCCGAGTTGCAGGCTATCGCCGATGTGGCGCATAAGTACGATATGCCGCTGTTCGTGGATGGCGCGCGACTCGGCTACGCGCTGACCGCCACCGGTTCCGACATGACGCTCGCGGATCTGGCGACCATCGCCGACGTGTTCTACATCGGCGGTACCAAGGTGGGTGCCCTGTTCGGCGAGGCCGTGGTGTTTACCAAGCACAACACGCCGAAGCACTTCTTGACCCTCATCAAGCAGCACGGTGCCTTGCTGGCCAAGGGCTTTGTGCTGGGCGCGCAGTTTGACGCTTTGTTCACCGACAACCTGTATTTCAAGATCGCCCGCAACGCCAATGAGGCGGCCGATCGTATTCGCGAGGCCCTGCGCGCCAAGGGCTACACGCTCACTTTCGAAGCGCCCACCAACCAGATTTTCGTGACGATGGATCAGCCGACCATCGACCGTCTGGAGCGCGAGATCAAGCTCGGCTTTACCGAGAAGGCCGACGACACGCACACCGTGATGCGCATCTGCACCAGCTGGGCCACCACGCCTGAAGAGGTCGATCAGCTTATAGAGTTGTTGTAAAACCCTTCGCTAATCCCTCCCTCCGTCATCGCTTCGCGATGCCACCTCCCTCATCAGAGGGAGGTTTTTTCGTAGCTCCCTCTGATGAGGGAGCTGGCCGCCGCAGGCGGACTGAGGGAAAGACCTCTCCGCAAACGAGAAGGCTCCTACTCCCCTATCGCCTTGCGTTCCATATCCACGAACTTGTGGACCGAGGCTTCCACGGAATAATGCGCCTTGGTGTATTCGGCGTATTTCTCGCCCCATTCGGCGCGCTCGGCCTGATGTGCGATCCACCAATCGATGCGTCGGGCCAGCAGGGCCGCGTCCCGCACGGGGAACAACGACTCGTCGATCAGCGCGAACTGGCTGGCCGCCGACAGTTCGGACGCGGCGATCACCGGCACCAATCCGCACGCCATCGCCTCGATCACGCTCACCGATTCGATGTCGGCAATCGAACAATGCACGAACAAATCGCCCGAACGCAACAAATCGGGCATATCGGCGTGCTTGTGGAATCCGATATCGGCCTTGCGCGCCAGCAAACGCCCGGCGCGGAACTTGAGATACTGCTTGAGCGGCCCAGTACCGGCGATCACCAGCTGAATATCGCCGGCGTGCCGGGACATCGACACCGCCTTGATCAGCGTAATCTGATCTTTCTCGCTAGCCAGTCGGCCGGAAGCGATGACGCGGAACGGCACGGGAGCCGAGGCATCCGGATCGGCCGGCTTCTTCGGCGAATACACCGGTGAATAACCATTGGAAATCACGTGCAACTTGGCTTTATACCCGTGCGCGCGCAACAGGCTCGCGGTCATTTCGGTGGGCACATGGATGTGGTCAATGTGCTTGTACAGCCAGTGCTTGAACAGCCAGTACAGGAAGCTGGAAATACCGGGAATGCGACGTAGAGGGCCGGCCGAATACAGCACGTTCTCCGGCTGCAGGTGGAATCCGGCAGTCACGGGAATGCCCATTTGGTGGGCGACTTTAGCGGCACGACGGCCGAATTTGAACGGCATATAGATATGCACCACATCCACGCCTTGAAAGGCGGTGCGGAACAACGTGTCGCTGGGTTCGGCGAATTGCATGAGCTGCTTGGCGGCCACCCACGAGACGAGCGGCACCCTATTCACGCGCGCCGGATATTCGGGCGCCCCTATACCGACAAGCCTCACATGATGGCCTTGCCGCTCCAATTCTGCAGCCCATTGCAAGGCCGAATTGGAGGTGCCGTTGCCTGATTGCCCACCGTATCGACCACAAGAGCGATAGTCAGAGGACGATCAATGCTCTCTTCAATCCCGTTTTCGCGCATTGCCCCATCCTAAACCACCGCGCTGCAATGGCGTCGGCCGCGCTGCATGAACGCGTGTGAAATGGTATGGGCTGCCGCATTTTGCCCAATATTGAATCACGCGCTCCGCAGCGCACGTCGCCGAATCCGAGCCCCGCATAGGCGAAATCATCGCGGCATGGCAGAATGTGGGTATGACTGAGAACGCCGTAAATACTGCCGTGACTTCCACCTCCTCTCCCGCAATTCCCGCCGAGACTTCCGCCGTCTCCCCCGCAACTCGCGCAGCCAACCGCCCGCTGGGCACACCGCTGGGCAAGCACCCCACCCGCGTGCTGTTTTTGGGCGCTGGTGAGCTGGGCAAGGAAGTGGCCATCGAGCTCATGCGACTGGGCGCGTGGGTGTGCGCCGCTGACTCGTATGCCGGCGCTCCGGCCCAGCAGGTGGCGCATGAATATCGCGCGTTGGATATGGCGAATGCCGCCGAATTGCAGGCATTGTTCGATGAAATCAAGCCGGACATCATCGTGCCCGAGGTAGAGGCCATCGCCACCGATGTGCTGGCCGGTACTGCGGCCGCGGCGCCCAGGTGGTGCCGAGCGCCGAAATCGCCGCGATTTGCATGGACCGCGAGCGCCTGCGCGTACTGGCCCACGAAGAATTGGGCTTGCCGACTACACCGTATCGTTTTGCCGGCTCGCTGGAAGAGCTGCGCGCCGGAGCTTCGGAAGTCGGCTATCCGTGCGTGGTCAAGCCGGTGATGAGCTCGTCTGGTCACGGCCAGTCGGTGGTGCGTTCCGCCGACGCCATCGATGCCGCTTGGACCGAAGCGCAGGAGGGCCGCCGCGCCGCCGATGAGGGCGATGTGTCGCGCGTGATCGTTGAGGCGCTTGCTCCGCTGGAGCGTGAGCTGACGGTACTGACTGTTTCTTCGTCCGCCGGCATTGTGACGTGCGCGCCGATCGGCCAACGTCAGGAGTCCGGCGATTACCGCGAGTCCTGGCAGCCGGCTACCGAACCCGATGGTGAGGCCGAGCGGGCGCGCGACATCGCACGTACCGCCGTTGAAGGCTTGGTGGCCAAGGCTCAGGCGGCCGGCGAAACCGGTTGGGGCGTATTCGGCGTGGAACTGTTCGTGCTCACCGACGGCTCGATTCTGTTCAACGAGGTCTCCCCCCGTCCGCACGATACCGGTATGGTGACGATGGCCTCCCAGCGTCTGAGCGAGTTCGCGCTGCACGCCCGCGCGATTCTCGGCCTGCCGATCACCCCCAAGCATGTGGCGCTCACGATTCCGGCCGGCTCGGTGGCGGCAAGCCATGCGATTGTGGTGGCCGGCGACGGTGAGGCCGAGTTCACCGATGTGGCCGCTGCTCTGGCCGAACCCGGCACGGACCTGCGCATTTTTGCCAAGCCCGAAGTGCATGGCCACCGCCGCATGGCCGTGGCACTGGCCGTCGGCGAGTCCGAAGCCGACGCCCGTGCCAAGGCCGGCCTCGTGGCCGATGCGTTGACGATTACCGTGGAGTAGTCCACGGCCTGATCAGCTCAGCATGGCCTCAATATTATTGCCGTCCGGGTCGTGGATGAACGATCATGACGAACCTCCTTGTACCATTTCGTCACTCCCATTATCGTGTGTATATGGCCGAAGAGTCATGTTTCGTCTATTGACGAACATCTGAGTATTCACACGCGCTTCTGCAGATACCTTCATGCCGGAAGGCTACACGACCGGAGACGAGCTGATCGTATTGGCCAATGACGGCCGCCTCCGCCATCCCAACAGCGTATGGCCGTTCGATGCAGCGACGTATGATGCGCCGGCCGCATCGTAGCGTCATGCTGAGTGTTGTTGTAGCCCTCGATTGGTACCCTTTTACCGTTAGTTCACCCAGAAATTCCACTCCTGAAAGGTGAGTCATGGAGAAGCTGGAAAAGCTCTACGAGGCAAGGCCAAGCAACTGTACGCAACCGACGATCCCGAGGTTCTGTGGGTCGAATACAAGAACACCGCCACCGCTGGCGATGGTGAAAAGAAGGAAGACTTCACCGGCAAGGGCCGTCTGAACAACCTCATCACCACCATCATCTTCGACCTGCTCAAGAAGCGCGGCATCGACAGCCACCTTATCAAGCGAGTGGACGACACCGGCCAGCTGGTGCGCAAGGTGAACATGTTCCCGTTGGAGATCGTGCTGCGCAACGTGGCCGCCGGCCACTTCTGCTCCCGTCTGGGCGTGGAGGAAGGCCTGCCGCTCAAGGAGCCGGTGCTTGAGTACTTCCTGAAGAACGATGATCTGCACGATCCGTTCGTCAACGACGATGACCTGGTGGCCCTCGGCGTATGCACTCGCGAGGATCTCGCCGAGATCGCCCCGCTGGCCCGCAAGATCAACGAGGCCCTGATCGAGATCTTCGCCAAGATCGACGTCAAGCTGGTCGACTTCAAGATCGAAATGGGCCGCGCCACCGACGGCACGCTGCTGTTGGCCGACGAGATCACCCCGGATTCCTGCCGTCTGTGGGACCAGAAGGACCACTCCGGCAAGGTCGAGCACCTTGACAAGGACCTGTTCCGCCGTGGTCTCGGCAGCATCATCCCGGCCTACGAAGAGATCGAGGAGCGCCTCGCCGAACTCGCCAAGTCCGAAGGCATCGAAGTCGCCGAGTAATGCATTATCTGGCTCCCCTCTCGAGGGGAGCCAATTGTCTTTAATTTCAAGAAAGGATTTCCATGGTTTTTCGCGTGTACGTGGAAAAGAAGCCCGGCTTTGATGTCGAAGCCCAGCAGCTTGCGGGCGAACTGCGCACGATCCTCGGACTGACCGGCCTCAAGGCCCTGCGCATCGTGAACCGCTATGACGTCGAAGGCATCTCCCAGGAGCTGTTCGACCAGACCGTACCCACCGTGTTCAGCGAGCCTCAGGTGGACAATGTGGCCTACGACCTGCCCGACTTCGCCGGCGCCAAGGTCTTCGCCACCGAGTTCCTGCCCGGCCAGTTCGACCAGCGCGCCGACTCCGCCGCCGAATGCATCCAGCTCATCTCCCAGGGCGAGCGCCCGACCGTCCGCTCCGCCAAGCTGTACGCGCTGGAAGGCGACCTGACCGACGCGACGTGGACACCATCAAGCATTACGTGATCAACCCGGTCGAGGCCCGCGAGGCCAGCCTGGAGACCAAGGAAACCCTGAAGACCCAGGTGCCGGTGCCCGGCAAGGTCGAAACCATCGCCGATTTCAACGAGATGGACGCCGAAGCCGGCCAGAAGTTCATCGACGAGCGCGGTCTGGCCATGGATCTGGCCGACCTCGAATTCTGCCAGAAGTACTTCAGCGAGGAGGGCCGCGAGCCCACCATCACCGAAATCAAGGTGATCGACACCTACTGGTCCGACCACTGCCGTCACACCACGTTCGGCACTGAGCTGGACGAAGTGACCATCGATGACGCCACCGTCAAGGCCGCCTTCGAACGTTACCTGGCGATGCGCCACGAGCTCGGCCGTGACGCCAAGCCGTCTGCCTCATGGACATGGGCACCATCGGCGCCAAGTGGCTCAAGAAGAACGGTGTCCTGACCGGCCTTGACGAGTCCGAGGAAATCAACGCCTGCACCGTCAAGGTCAAGGTTGACGTGAACGGCCACGACGAGGACTGGCTGTTCCTGTTCAAGAACGAGACCCACAACCACCCCACCGAAATCGAACCGTTCGGTGGCGCGGCCACCTGCATCGGCGGCTGCATCCGCGATCCTCTGTCCGGCCGCTCCTACGTGTATCAGGCGATGCGCGTCACCGGCGCCGCGGACCCGACCGTGCCGGTCTCCGAGACGCTGGAAGGCAAGCTCCCCCAGCGCAAGCTCGTGACCACCGCCGCCGCCGGCTACAGCTCCTACGGCAACCAGATCGGTCTGGCCACCGGTCAGGTCGACGAGATCTACCACCCCGGCTACGTGGCCAAGCGCATGGAGGTGGGTGCGGTCGTGGCCGCCACCCCGGCCGACCATGTGCGCCGCGAAACCCCGGCCCCTGGCGACAAGATCATCCTGCTGGGCGGCCGCACCGGCCGTGACGGCATCGGCGGTGCCACCGGTTCGTCCAAGGCGCATAACGTGGAATCGCTCGAACTCGACGGCGCGAAGTGCAGAAGGGTAACGCTCCGGTGGAGCGCAAGCTGCAGCGTCTGTTCCGCCGCGGCGATGCCTGCCGTCTGATCAAGCGCTGCAACGACTTCGGCGCGGGTGGCGTGTCCGTGGCGGTCGGCGAGTTGGCCGACGGCCTGTTCGTGGACCTCAACACCGTGCCCAAGAAATACGAGGGCCTGGACGGCACCGAGCTGGCCATCTCCGAATCCCAGGAGCGCATGGCCGTGGACGTGGCCGCCGAGGACGTGGACGAGTTCCTGGCCTACGCCCGCGAAGAGAACCTCGAAGCCACGGTGATTGCCACCGTGACCGAGGACCCGCGCATGGTGATGACCTGGAACGGCGACAAGATCGTGAATCTGTCCCGTGAGTTCCTGGCCTCCAACGGCGCTTCCAAGCACCAGACCGTGCATGTCGAGGAACAGCAGTCCTACGAGACCCCGTGGGGCGAGGGCACGCTGGCCGAACGCATGAACAAGCTGGTCACCGACATCAACGTGGCCTCCAACAAGGGCCTTTCGGAGCGCTTCGACTCCACCATCGGCGCGGGCACCGTGCTCATGCCGTTCGGCGGCAAGCGTCAGCTCACCCCGAACATGGCCATGGTCGCCAAGCTGCCGGTGTTCGGCGAGACCACCACCGCTTCGGCGATGGCGTGGGGCTTCAACCCGTACATCATGTCCAAGAACCAGTTCACCGGCGCCTACCTGTCCGTGGTCGAGTCGCTGGCCAAGCTGGTCGCGGCCGGCTTCGAGCATGAGAAGGCCTACCTGAGCTTCCAGGAGTACTTCGAGAAGCTGCGCGACGAGCCGGAACGCTGGGGCAAGCCGGCGGCCGCCGTACTCGGCGCGCTGATGGCCCAGGTGGACCTGGCGCCGGCGCCATCGGCGGCAAGGACTCCATGTCCGGTTCGTTCGAGGATCTCGACGTGCCGCCGACGCTGATCTCCTTCGCCGTGGCCGTGGGCAACATGAAGCGCGCCACCTCCCCTGAATTCAAGGACGCCGATCACCGTATCGTACGCATCGCGCCGCGCTACCTGGCCGACGGTCTAACCCCGGACAAGGATGCGCTGCTTGAGGTGTTCTCCGTGATCGAGGAGCTCACCGACTTCCACGATGCCCTGGCCGTCTCTACGCCGGGCTATGGCGCCACCGCCGAAGCCCTGTTCAAGATGACGCTCGGCAACCGCATCGGCGTGACCCTGAACAACAGCATCGCCGTGGACGACCTGTTCACCCCGGCATACGGTTCGTTCATCGTCGAGCTGTCGGACGATGCCAAGCTTCCGGCCGTCTCCAATTTGGTCGAGATCGGCGAAATCGGCACCACCACCTCCGAGTACGTGTTCAAGGCCGCCGGCGAGACGCTGGACCTGGACGCTGTGCAGGAAGCTTGGGAGTCCGGCATCGAATCCGTGTTCCCGTACCGTTCCAAGGGCGAGGACAAGGGCGCGACCGTCGAGACCATCGACTTCCACGCGCCGAAGAAGACCGTGTACGTCGGCTCTTCCGTGGCCAAGCCGCATGTGGTGATCCCGGTGTTCCCGGGCAACAACTGCGAGTACGATTCCGCCGCCGCCTTCGAGCGTGCCGGCGCCGATGTGACCACACTGATCGTCAACAACCTGACGCCGGCCGCCGTCGCCGAATCCACGCAGGCGTTGGTCGACGAGATCAACAAGAGCCAGATCGTGATGATCCCAGGCGGCTTCTCCGGCGGCGACGAGCCGGACGGTTCCGCCAAGTTCATCACCGCGTTCTTCCGTGCGCCGGCCGTCACCGAGGCCGTGCGTGACCTGCTGAAGAACCGCGATGGTCTGATGCTCGGCATCTGCAACGGCTTCCAGGCGCTCGTCAAGCTGGGTCTGGTGCCGTACGGCGACATCGTGCCGATGACCGACGCCTGCCCGACGCTGACCTTCAACACCATCGGCCGCCACCAGAGCCGACTGGTCCGCACGCGCGTGGCCTCCGACCTCTCCCCGTGGCTGTCCAAGACTTCGGTCGGCGACATTCACACCGTGGCCATCTCCCACGGCGAGGGCCGCTTCGTGGCCTCCGAGAGGTGCTCGCCCAGCTCAGGGCCAACGGCCAGATCGCCACGCAGTACGTGGACGAGACCGGCACCCCCGGCATGGACCTGGATGTGAACCCGAACGGCTCGCTGCTCGCCATCGAGGGCATCACCAGCCCGGACGGCCGCGTGTTTGGCAAGATGGGTCACTCGGAGCGTTCCGGCAACGGCCTGTACGTCAACGTGCCCGGCAACAAGTACCAGCCGATCTTCGAGGCCGGCGTGGAATACTTCGCCGCCTGATAATCGGCGCGTATCGCGTCTGATACGGCACACAGGGAAGGAACTCTCGGGTTCCTTCCCTTTTTGTTCATGCCGGTCATGGGCTAAGGTTGGGGTGTTCGCACTACCGAATCCGCCGCTGAAAGGACCTGTCGTCATGCCGATCAACGAGGCATTGTTCGCCGCGATGAAGGCCGCCAGCTACATCAAGCCCAACGCGGGCAAGTCGTACAAATTGCAGCGCGTGGCGGAAGAGCTTATCGCCAAGCAGGCACCCGACAATCCGAAATGCCGTGTCGAGGACGCCTTCGCGCCTATGGCGGATGGATATGCCGTACCATTGCGAGTGTTCACGCCGCTGGTCGCCTATGGAGCGCCCCTGCCCGAAGCCCTGGAGGAATCTTCCGCCAATGGCACGCCCGTGGCCTCGGCAATATCCGCGATTCTGCCCGCCGTATTACCCAAAGTCCTACCCAAAATACTCATCAAGGAAAGCACGTCGAGCGGCAACGCCGACGGTATTTCCGGCAATGCCAACACGGAACTTCCCTCAGTCACGCCGCGTGGCACGATCCTGTTTTTCCACGGTGGCGGTTGGACCACAGGCGGCATCAACCTGTACACGCAGGCTTGCGCGCATATGGCCGTACGTCTGCAACGCCGTGTGATCTCAGTCGAGTACCGGCTGGCTCCTGAATACCGCTTCCCTACTGCTGTTGAGGATTGCTATGAGGTAGCCCGGCAGCTGTTTGCTGGGGAATTGCCGATTTCTGGGGTGGGTGGTTCTGTTGATGTTGATCACCCCCAGTCGGCTGCGCCGACAGCCCCCGCCGGCGGGGGCGATATATCTGCGACAATCCCAGCACCGGATCCCGACAGCATCGTGCTGTTTGGCGACAGCGCGGGCGGCAATCTTGCGGCCGCCGTCTCGCTCATGGCCCGCGACCGCGGCGAGTTCATGCCGCGCACGCAGATGCTGCTTTACCCGGTAGTCGGCAACGATTACAATCCCGAGACCAGCCCGTTCGAATCGGTGCGGACCAACGGCACCGACTACATCCTCACCGCACAGGACATGGCCGACTACATCGACATGTACCGTTCGTCCGTGGCCGATCTGACCAATCCGTATTTCGCGCCGCTCACCGCGCACGACCTGAGCAATCAGCCGCGCACGCTGGTGTTGTCCGCCGAATACTGCCCGCTCAGAGACGAGGACGAAGCGTACGCCCGTCGCCTGCAATTGGTGAACGACAACGTCTCCTGTTACCGAATTCACGATGGCATCCACGGCTACCTGCTCAATACGTCGGCCGTGGGACTGGTGGCCACCACCTACCGAATCATCGAGCATTTCCTCGACGGCACACCGCTGGAACCAGCTCCCGGCACCGGCACCACCGCCAACGCACCGGAGGGAGGCGACGCGTGGCAAGACGTACTTGGTACCGACTAGACAACATCGGCAAGTTCTACTCCTCCCAGGCTGGCCGCTCCTCGCAGACCGTGTTCCGTTATTCGGCCGAGCTGGCGGACGACATCGCCCCGGACATCCTGCAGCACGCGCTCGACCATGCCATCACCCAGTTCCCGAGCTTCAACGTGCACCTGCTCAACGGCATGTTCTGGCATTACCTCGAACAGTCGGACGGCCGGCCGCTGGTGGAGCCGGAACATCTGCCGATATGCTCGCGACTGCATTACGGGCCCAAAAGCATGCTGTTCCGCGTGAGTTATTTCCGCAATCGTGTCAATCTCGAGGTCTCGCACATCATTTCGGACGGTCGCGGCGCCATCAACCTGTTCAAGTCACTGTTGCACGCCTACATCGCCGAGCGGTACGACGTGCCGGGCGTGCCTTCGGATTACGACGGCTCGGACAGCGACAAAGCCGAAAACAGCTTCGACAAATACTACGAGAAAGACAAGGCCGGCGCTGCGCCAGGCACGAAGATCTACCGGCTGGCCGGCCCCATCGACCGGGACGCGCCCACGTTCATGGAATATCACGTCAGCGCCAGCAAGGTGCTTGGTGCAGCGCATCAGTGCGGAGTGAGCCTCACCTCCTACCTCATCGCCGCGATACTGTGCGCGATTCGCGACGTCATGCCCTCGCGCGCCCGCAATCGCGCGATTCGCGTGGATATTCCGGTCGACTTGCGCGCCTTCTTCAGGTCGGAGACCGTGCGCAACTTCTACGGCATGACTTACGTGGCGTACACGCCGGCCGATATCGAAGCCGATGAGGACTCCGCGAAAACTTCCGCAACGGGCCCAGACGCGACCGGCGACGGCCAGCAGTCCGCCGCCCGCACCGCGCACGGCAACGGTATGGGTGGATTGCTGACCGATGAGCCGTTGGCCGACATCGCCCGCCATGTGCAGGAGCAGCTCGACCATGCCACCAGTCGCGAGCGCGTCGAATCGCATATGAACCGCATGATTGCGCTGGAAAAGAATCCGGCGCTGCGTCTCGCGCCCTCCCCTGCCAAGGACTGGGTGCTGGAGCTGGCCCGGTTCATCGCCGACCGCGAGACCACGACCACCGTCTCGAACCTTGGCCGAGTCACCTTGGACGAACGACTCGCGCGCCATGTGCGTTCGGTGAGCTTCCTCACCACACCGGCCAGCCTGAATTTCACGGTCTGCTCGTTCGGCGACGACCTGAGCATCGGCATCTCCACCGTCTACCATGATCTGAACGTCATCAAGAACCTGTGTCGGATTCTCGCCGCGCAGGGCATCAGCGGCCGTATGAACATCGCCGGCGCGCATGTGGAGAAAGGAGCGTCGGCATGAAGCATTGCGATGCCTGCACCGTCGATTTCACCGGCGATATGGCCCGTTGCCCGCTCTGCCAGAACGAATTGCACGGCGAGGCCTCTCCCGCCGCATTCCCCGCGCAGCAGATCTATCTGCGTCCGAGGCGTTTGGCGGTGGAGATCATCACGTTTGTAACCGGCGCGATTCTGCTGCTGCATGGCTTCTTCAGCTATCTGTTTTCGTGGCCGATACCGATTGCCAGTGCATCGGCAGCCGCGCTGATCATCAGCGTGCTGTTCATCAATAGTGCGATTCTGCACGCGCCGCGGCCGCTTCGCCTCATGTTTCGATATTTCTATATCATGCTGGCGATTGCGCTGGTCTGGTTTGTGGCGACGATGAATCATGTCGTCACCATGTTCGTCATACCGATCACGTGTCTGGTTTCGCTGGTCTTTGACGTGGTGCTGCTTATCGTGCTGCGGGCCAAGGCCATTGACCAGTACGCCAAGTATCTGCGTTCGACATCGTCGCTGGTCTGCTGCCTCTGACGTTCATTCCGCTCGGCTGGGCTCCGTGGGATGTGCTGGTGATGGTCAGCGGGCTGGTCTCCCTGCTGGTGCTGCTCGGCCTGCTCGTCTTCGCCCGCCGTCAGCTCTTCTCGGAATTCGGCAAACAGTTCTCGGCCTGATTGCCTCGTGCGCTCAATCGCCCGACTTAGGATGGAAACCATGAGCGAACATGTGGAGCATGGGTTTGGGCCGGTGTGGGATGGTGAGTCCCGGGCTTTGATTTTGGGATCGATGCCGAGTCCGAAATCCCGAGCGGCGGCGTACAGCCGAGGCGAGCATCCGCGAGAGCGGCAGCAGGTAGAGGAAGGTCGCGGCGGCCAGGCTGAGTGTGGGCGCGTTGATGGTGGCAAGCGGCACGGCACCGGCGATCGACCAAGGAATCAGCGGAGCGATCACCACGGCACTGTCTTCCAAATCGATAGCTTGTGCGGAGCGTTCGGATTCGTCGTCGCCGTACAGCCCACCGCACAACTGGTGAGTGAGCATGATGGTGAGGGTTTGGTTGCAGGCGAGCGCCGCCGCGCAAGTCGCGGTAATCATGGTGGCACCACATGCGCCGATGCGATGACCGAGCATCTCGATGACCTGCTGCAGCCGAGCAAGCATCCGCGTCTCGGCAAAAATGCCGGCGTAGGCGGAGGAGATACAGACAGTGGCCATCACAGTGAGCATGGAGAGGATGCCGCCGCCGTCCAGGAGTGCGGCCACCTGCGGATTTTGCGCATGGTAACCGAAAATAAGCAGCCGCAACAGTTCTGCCCATTCCATGTGCTGCACGCCCACGCATACCGCGACCGAGGCGGCAATGCTGGCGAGCATAAGCAGCCGAACATCCACACGCAGCAACGCCAACACGATGACCAGTAATGCTGGAACTAGGGTAAGCCAATGCAAATCGAAGGCCGATGAGAACAATCCGCCGATATCGGTTATGCTGCTTGCGTTGGTTGAAACAGCCGCTCTAGCCGAGCCAGCCGTAGCAGCCGCACTAGCCGCACCAAATCCGGAACCACCGCTCGCGCACAGCCACTCCACCACCGCAGCCGCAACGTATACCACACAACTCAGCACAAACGGCACCGCACCCGTGCGCAGCATGCGGGCAATAGTATTGAACAGGTTCGTATGCGTAAGCTGTTTGACCAGCAAGGCACTGGTGGAAACCGGCGAACAACGATCGCCCACATAGACGCCCGCAAGAATCGCGCCACCGAGCATCACCGGGTTCGCCTGCATCGACAATCCCAACGACATGCAGATGGTGCCCATAGTCGCCGCACTGGCGAACGACGACCCGACCAGCACCGACATCGCCGAGCACAGTAGAAACGACAGCGGAATCACCGTGGCGGCGTGAATCACCGCGGTCGAATGGGCCACGATGAAGGCGATGGTCCCGCTGGCCCGCCACAGCGAGGTCAGTACGCCGATGAGCACGAAGGCCACCACCACGGTCCCCGCGGACCGTACGCTGCCGGCCGCACGGCTCGCCATCGCGCGCAACGAGCACCGGCGAACCAGCCCATACCCCATGAACAGCAGCACACCAACGAACAGCGCGGGAATAATCGACCAGCCGAGGGCGACGCTGGCAAACAGCACCGCACAGAACAGCAACATCGTGCCCGCTTCCAGCATGCGATCCTCTCCTCTTCCGGCTACAGCCTCATCTCAGATTCCATCTCATGACCCGCAGTCGCAAACATCAACGCTATTCGCACGAGCCATGACCTAAGATAACAGGAGAAATACAGACTAAACTGATATCTATTACAGGTTTAATACTGTGGCATTGATTCGCGCCACGACACGTCATACACACACCACGCAAACGCCATACACACGGGAGTATCGCCATGAACTTTCTCAGCATCGAATACTTCGCCGCCGTGGCCTCGGAACATAGCTTCAGCAAGGCGGCGAAACGGTTGGGGATCACGCAGCAGACGCTGAGTGCGAACATCGCCGCCCTAGAGCGGGAGCTCGGATGCACGCTTTTCGTACGCCATGTGCCGCTCGAATTGACCTATGCCGGCACGGTGTTCGCGCGATATGCGCAGCGATTCCGCCGCGATCGCGATGCACTTGGCCAAGAAATGCGCGACATCGCCGGCGATCAGGCCGGCGTGCTGCGCGTGGGTGTTGCCTACACGCGTAGCCGGGCGATCATGCCGCCGATTGTGAAGGCGATGCAACGTGACTGCCCGAATATCATCGTTGAACTCATTGAGGGCCGCAACGATCAGATTCAACAATGGCTGGCGAACGGCGATCTTGATCTGGCGGTGGCGGACTTCGCCGGGAAACCGGCCGGCATCGAACTTATGGATTTCTATAACGAGCGCATGGTGCTGGTCCTCGCACAATCACTGTGGATGGATTTGGCCGCTACCGGTGGCGCGGCGAATGGCCAAGTCGATGCCGTCAGAACCGCGCCGGACGAGCTCGCCATTGCCGCAGGTGACCTTTCCTCACTGGAGCATTGCCCGTTTCTCCTAGGCAGCCCACAAGATATTGACGGACGCATTGCCGATCTGCTGTTCCGCCGTGCCGGTTTTGAGCCGAAAGTCACAGCCCGTTCGGATAACGTACTGACTCTGCTGGAACTGTGCCATTACGGCATGGGTGCCTGCCTATGCCCGGAGCGGTTCCTGCCAGCGCTGCTTGACGGCGAACGGTTGCGTACTTTGCGCGTGCTGGATTGCGGCCCGGATACCGCATATGCCATTCAGTTCGGCGTTCCGGCCACATCGTATCGGTGGAGCGTCATTGATGATTTCATTCGTTGCGCCCGCGAAGTCACCACCGGCGTGTCGCAATAGCCGCCAACTTGCGTTCAAGTGGGGTTGAACTGTTTCAATAAGAATTGTTAGCGTTCACGCCGGCCATGAAGAGACGACGGTGACGATTGATTATCAAGGAGCACACATGAAGTATCGCAGCGTTGGCAAGTCGGGACTGAAGATCAGCGAGGTCGCACTGGGCAGCTGGGTCACGGATCTCAAGGGCACGGCGGCTGAGGACGTGGCCAAGGAGACCGTGAAGCTCGCCTACGATTCCGGCGTCAACTTCTTCGACTGCGCGGACGCCTATTCTGGCGGCGCGGCCGAACGCTTCCTCGGCAAGACGCTGAAGCAGTACCCGCGTAAGGAACTGGTCATTTCCAGCAAGGTCTACTTCCCCACCGGCGAAGGCGTGAACGACCGCGGCCTGTCCCGCAAGCACATTTTCGAGAGCATCGACCAGACGCTGAAGAACATGCAGACCGATTATCTGGACATGTACTTCTGCCACCGTTTTGACGAGACCACCGACCTTACCGAGACCTTGCGCGCGATGAGCGACCTGGTCGCCCAAGGCAAGGTGCTGTACTATGGCGTTTCCGAGGAGTGGGGTTCGGCTCGCCTTGAAGAGGCCCAGCGCATCATCGACCGCTACAACCTGTACCCGATCACCGTGGTTCAGCCGCAGTACAACCTAAACGACCGTTACATCGAGCATGAGATCATGGGCACCTGCCGCAAGCTCGGCATCGGCATCACCACGTTCTCCCCGCTCGCGCAGGGTCTGCTGACCGGCAAGTACCGCAAGGGCCAGCCGCTGCCGGCCGGCTCGCGCGCCACCTGGCAGTCCGACCACCAGATCAACGATCTGCTGACCGATGAGAACCTCGACAAGGTCGAGCAGCTGCGCAAGGTGGCCGACGAGCTCGGCACGAACCTGCCGGTGCTTTCCATGGCATGGATCCTGCAGCACCCGGAGATCAGCTGTGTGATCGCCGGCGCCTCCAAGCCCAGCCAACTGGAGAACAACATGAAGGCCGCGGGCTTTGTGATTCCGGCTGACGCGATGGCCGAAATCGACAAGATCACCGGCTTCCACCGCTTCGAACGTCACGTAGGCTGACGAATCTGAGACTTCCTCCAACGGGAGCGATTGTCAAGCGCGAAATCGGTATCGCCTTGGGCTTCGGCCTGAGCGATGGCGGTTTCGGCGTTTTTTTGCTGTTTGCTCGATGACTTGGTTGTAGCCGGTCAGGGCCGCGAACGGCATGAACTGCGCGGCCCGCTGGTGGCGGGACATGTGCGGATGCTTGCGCGACTGATGGTGTGGCAGGTTGATGATGTCGTCGTATGCATGGGTCTCTTGCAGGGTCATGCGCGATGGCCTCCGATCTGACGGTTGCGGTCCTGACCGGTGGCGCCGTCTTCCATATCCATGGCTTTGATGACGGCGTTGCGGCCGAATTTACGTTTCACATCCAGCAGCGCACGCTGGATATCATGCTCTCCATCTTTTTCGCTGGTGGAATCGGATCCATACGATTGGGCCTCGTCATCACCGAACAAGTCGAGCTGTTCATAGCGTTTGCCGGCGGCCAGCTCCTCCGGAGTGGCCACATCATCGGCGATGACGGTCAACCGCCTCACAAGCAAGCGTGAATCCACAATGCGCTCGTACAACATCGTCATGGCCTCACGAATACGTGCCGACGACGAGGTGAAATCACCCAAACCAATCGACCCGACCGCGCTCTTGGGCACCTTGCGCCCAAATCGGTCGATGGTCACCGGCCCTTGATAGCTTTTCGCCGCCCGCTCAGCGGCACGTTTCATCGCACAATCAGCGCACGAATCGAGCTTTGACGAATCAAGACTGCCGATGTCATAGCCGACGGCGAGCGTCAGTCGGTTCGTCAGCACGCTTTTATCGACCAGATCGAGGGCCAGCGCATCAGCCATCTCCTTGGTGATCAGCCGGGCCGTGGCATAGTCGGCGGGGCCGGTGAGCACCTGCCCACTGCTAATGCTGTGCGCACCTGGCTCATAGGATCGGATATCCGCGATTTCGCACGGCTCCCAGCCCCACGCATGGTCGATGAGCAGTTCGGCATTGACACCGAACATGCGATACAGCAGGTCTTCGTTGTAGTAATCCGAAGCACGACCCACCGAGCATCGGGCGATATCGCCCATGGTCATCAGTCCGGCATGCTCGAGCTTCTTGGCATAGCCGCGCCCAACCCGCCAAAAATCGGTGAGCGGACGATGATCCCAAAGCAGCCGACGATATGACATTTCATTCAGTTCGGCCACGCGCACGCCGTCCTTGTCGGCGGGCATGTGCTTGGCGACGATATCCATGGCGACTTTGGCCAGATACATGTTGGAGCCGATGCCGGCAGTGGCGGTGATGCCGGTTTTGGTGAGGATTTCGCGCACGATGGTTCGCGCCATCGCATGCGGCCCCATACCCAGCGAGCGCAGATATGGCGTGGCGTGGATGAACACCTCGTCAATCGAGTAGACATGGATGTGCTCGGGTGCGGCGTATTTGAGGTAGATGCCATATATTTGCCCGCTGATTTCCAGATAGTGCGCCATGCGCGGCTTGGCGATGACCATCGAGGCTTTGAGCCCCGGCGAGCGTTCCAGGTCGCACGCATCGCAGGACTCCCCGATTAATCGCCGCCGGGAGCATGGACCGCGCGCTCGATGTTGACTCCATTCAGGCGCTGTTTTACCTCGAATAGCCGCGCACGGCCAGGAATGCCATAGTTCTTCAGCGAGGGTGAGACCGCCAAACATATTGTCTTATCGGTGCGGGTTTCATCGGCCACCACCAGATGCGTGGTCAACGGGTCGAGCCCACGAGCCACGCACTCCACCGAGGCATAGAAGGACTTGAGATCAATGGCAATATAGGTATGCTCGCGTTGCGTCGATACCGTTCCGCTGCCCATCGCCATCACCTCCTTACCACCGCTGGCCCGACCAGCATATCAACACAGTCGAACATTTGTTCGATGCAACATGCCTGTTCGAAGCTGCCGAAGTCGACGCACGCAACGCGCCCAAGCACGCTCTTCACCCACGCCACACGCGCAGCGGCGGAGCAGCGGCATGCATGCGTACCATGGGGAATATGAAGAAAAGCATTACAGCAGACAGCGATTTTGCAGCGTGGGCGGCAGCCCGATCCCAGAAGACGAATCGATCACTGGCAGGAGCCCGACTCGCGATTCCGGAGCACAGAAGCATGCCGAAATCAAGTCTCAGGCCCAGCAATGGGGCATGACCGTCGAAGATGCCACGATGACCGACGAGCACAACGAGGAATTCCTATGCGACGGCACACAAAGCATCGATTCCATCACCGATATGCGCAAGGCAAGCGGACTGGAGGCAATGGAGTACGCGGAACAGCACATGCCGGTATTACGCGACACCATGGATAGCCTCACCACTCGCGTCGATTTCTCAGGCATTCGTATTGCCGTCTGTCTGATACTGGAGCCAAAGACCGCGATTCTGCTGCGCAAGCTTAAGGCCGCCGGCGCAATCGTCGGCGTATATTGCGGCCCGGATTCCACGGATCCCCGAGTGGCGGAACAGCTGCGCCGGGAAGGAATCACGGTCGAATCCAGCCGAGACTGGACCGCGGAACAGGCGCACGAGGCGGCCCTGCACCTGCTGGACGAAATACAGCCGGACATCATCATCGACGATGGTGCCAGCTTCGCCCGTCTCGCTTCGCTCGAACGCCCCGAACTCACGGCGAACCTCATTGGAGTGGCCGAGGAAACGACCAGCGGCGTACGCGCGTTCCAGCAGATGCAGGAAGCGGGAGCCCTCACCTACCCGGTCGTAGCCGTTAACGACAGTGTGCTGAAAACCGGATTCGACAACGCCCACGGCACTGGGGAGACATGCGTGACCACCATGCAGCGCATTCTCGGCGAGCATGCATTCGACGGTAAGAACGTCACCGTCATCGGCTACGGCCCGGTCGGCCAAGGCTTCGCACGGCGCATTCGCGCGCTTGGCGCCGAAGTCACCATCTGCGATATCGATCCAGTGGCTTCACTCAAAGCGGTGTTCGACGCTTCGCCGCACAAGACATTGACGAGGCACTCCCCTGCGCGGATATGGTGGTGTCCGCCACTGGCGTGAGACATACGGTCACACTTGAGCACATGCGCGCAATGCACGAGGCGCGGCGCTCGCAGTGATCGGCGGCATCGCCAACGAAATCGCCTTGGACGAGGTAAGCGACTTCACCCCACAGGTCAACAGGGACACCGTGCAACTCAATGTTCCCGACGGACCAACGCTCACGCTAATCGCCGACGGCGATGGCGTGAACTACACGGTGGGAGGCGGCAATCCAATCGAGATCATGGATCTGAGCTTCGCCGTACAGGCCAGCGCCGTCGCATATCTTCTGGAACATCGAGCACACTGGATCACACGCTTATCAGACTTGACGCAGCGACCGACCAGCGCATCGCCGCCAGCGCGCTCAAGGCGCGCGGATACCGAGCCAGCCATGCCGTGGAGGACAACGGCTACAATTGGCGACTGACCAGATTCGCGGAAAACGACCGAGAGAACGCCGACCGATAGCCATAGACACGGCACCGAACACAACGCAGCGAGGAGAATATGACCGACAACACCTGGCCGACCGTCGATACCGAGCTTATCGATGATGTGACACTGTATTCCGCCAAACTCATCATCCCCGTGACGGGCCCCGTCATCATCGATGGCGCAGTTGCCATACATGGCGACCGCGTGGTTCATGTAGGTAAACGCCGCTGGGTGCTGAAGGCGCTGAAGCAGGAAATGACGGCTCACGGCACCATCCATGAACGGCATTGGGATGGGGTGCTCACCCCCGGATTGATCAACGCGCACACTCATCTGCAGTACAGCGGCATGGTGCAGGTCGGGCAAGGCACCTACGATCGGTTCCGCGCCTGGGAACTGGCATTCAACGAGGTGTACGCCGAGGCGCAGAAGACCCAGCCATGGAAGCAGTGGGCCGAGGACGGCGCTCGCCAGATGGTCGAATCGGGAACGACGGCCGCCGCAGACATCGTCACCGATTTGGACGCCGCCGGCGCGCTGGCTTCGCAGGGCATGCACGGCATCGCTTATTGGGAGGTAATGGCTGGCACAACGCCGAATGGATGGAAAAGGGCCGCACTGAGCTCATCCGGCAGTTGCGCCGGATGAACGAGGAGCAGCTGCCAAACCTCGGCATCAGCCGCATGCTCCGTATACGCTGGAGTCCGAACCGTTCGTTGATCTTCCAGACATTGCTCGTCAGCTGAACATGCGACTGCATATCCATCTGGCGGAGACCCCGCTCGAGGCCGGCACTTATCCGCCGGTGCTCACCACTTATTCGGCGGCCGACTGGAGTGACCACGATTGGGAAAGCTACCGGCAGCTCAAGGAAGTGGGCAAAGGCGCCTCCGCCATCCAGTTCGTCGATCAGCTTGGCTCGCTTGGACCGGATGTGCACATTGCACACGGCGTGTGGGCCAATGGCGAGGATCGGCGTATTCTACGTCAGCGCGGCGTGGGCGTGGCCTTGTGCCCCCGATCGAATCGCATTACCAACACCGGCAAAGATGCACCGGTGCGCGAATACCTCGAGGAAGGCAATCTGGTAAGCGTGGGCACCGATTCGCTCTCCAGCACGCCGACCCTCGATCTGCTTGATGATGTGTCGATGCTTTACGACCTGGCCCGCGAACAAGGCTATGCCAGCGACGATCTGACACATCGCCTGATTCGTATGATGACGCTGGGCGGCGCCGCCTCCATGGGCATGCACGTGGGCCGCAACCGCATTGGACAAATCAACGCGGGCGCATTGGCTGATTTCGCGTTCTTCGACATCCCCGTCGACACATCATCTCCGGCCGGCATCGAAGAAACGCTGGAAACACTGGTGAGGCACGGCGCAGGCACGAACCGAGCCACGGTGATATCCGGGCGCGAAGCCTACAACAACGCCTGGTGACACCGCTGACCTGACCTGATATCAAGAAGCCAAAAACCAGCAAACCCGCCAAGAACAGGAGATCTCATTATGAGCGTCGCTTTGCAAGACATGAGTCCATACGCCCGGTCCATAGTGGAACGCCTTGGACTGGAAACCCACCCCGAAGGCGGCTGGTACACGCGTGACTGGCAATCCCCGCACACGGATGAGCCTCAAGCCGACCGCTATCGTCACTGATTTACTTCCTGCTGCCCGAGGGAGATGCCAGCGCCTGGCATAAGGTCGATGCGGATGAGGTCTGGCTGTGGCATGGCCCGGCATCGGTCAAACTGGAGCTCGGCGGCAGCGACGAGACTCCGGAATCCGACGAATCCAAGCGAACCGTAATCACCTTGGGTTCCGGCATCACCACCGATCAGGCCGACGTAACCGTATCGGGACATGCGGTCGTACCGGCTGGCGTCTGGCAGCGCACAGTGCCAGGCCAGGGCGATGCGCTGGTCTCCTGTGTGGTCAGTCCGGGATTCGTATTCGACGGCTTCACACTCGAACAGTGAACGCCATTTCGCTCTGCGCCAATATGAGATATCCGTCCGCTTACGCGCCAGATTGCGCGGCTCTAGTCGGCCATAAGCAATGGCGATAGCCAGCATCCGAAAATATCGATGTTTTGTAACCCAATAGCCATACAATTGGCGCGAATGCATCAAGCACGGTTTGAACCGTGTGCATGACGAACACTTGAGGAGAGGAAACCCATGTTCAATAAGCGACACATCGTCCGTACCATTGCGGCCACCGTCAGCATCCTGGCTCTGTCGTTCACCGCAGCCTGCGGTTCCGGCCAGTCCACCGCATCCAATTCCACCGATTCGGACGACATCACCCAGCAGACGTACAAGCCGGGCAAGCTGACCATCGCCACCGGACAGCCGGCCTACGAGCCGTGGGTTATGAACGACAAGCCGGAAAGCGGTGAGGGCTACGAGGCGGCCGTCGCCTACGCAGTGGCCGACAAGCTCGGTTTCAAGAAGAGCGACGTGGTGTGGACCCGCACCGCATTCGACACCGCCATCGCTCCCGGCGCCAAGGACTGGGATTTCAACATCCAGCAGTTCGGCATCACCGACGAGCGCAAGAAGGCCGTTGACTTCTCGTCCAGCTACTACAACGACAGCCAGTCCGTCGTGGTCAAGAAAGACAGCAAGTTCGCCAACGCCACCAAGGTATCCGATCTGAAGGATGCGACCGTGGGCGTCATGGTCGGCACCCTTGCCTACGACTACGCCAAGGCGAACATCAAGGACGACATCCAGACGTTCAATGATGATGCCGCACTGGCTCAGGCACTTGACGCCGGTCAGATCGACGTACTGGTCACCAGCACCGTGGAATGCGTGTACATGGTGCAGTCCGAGCAGGTCAAGGACTCCAAGGTGCTCGGCCGTCTGCCTGACTCCGAAGACAAGAGCGGCATGGGCATCGTGCTGCCGAAGGATTCCAAGCTGACTGCAGCCGTGACCAAGGCAGTGGATGACCTGAACGCCGACGGCACCATCAAGAAGCTTCAGGACAAGTGGCTGGCCGAGTACACCACCGACCTGACCGAACTGAAGAAGTAAGTGAAGTAGGCTTACATCATAAGGTCACAGCACCTTGCCGGGCGCTGCGGGAATTTTCCTGTGGCACCCGGCCATCCCGGCATTCAGGAAGCGAGCGACATTCATCACATGACCGCAGCACCAACCGAAACCAGGCAGCACAATGCCCCTGACGGACACGAGGTAAGTCAGGTCGAGCTCGAACGACGCCAATATCGTGTTCATCAGCAAATTCAATCGACGATTACCAGTCTGATCAGCACCATTGTGTTCGTGGTGGTCATCGTCATCGGCTTGAAGCTCTCCCCCGGCTGGCCACGAGTCAAGGAGACCTTCTTCTCCGGCGAATACTTCGTCAAATCGTTTCCCCATGTGCTTGACGGCCTATGGCTCAACATCCGCGTTCTGCTCGTCGCAGTGGTCGGCGTGGCGATTCTGAGCACGCTGATCGCGCTGGTGCGCACCAGCCGCTCCCCTATTCTGTTCCCGCTGCGTATCCTGGCATTGATCTACACGACTGTGATGCGCGGCGTGCCTATTATCGTCGTGCTGTATCTAATCGGTTTCGGCATTCCCGGCCTAGGCTTGTTCGGCCGTATCGATCCCTCGGTACTCGGCACCATTGCAGTGGTAATGGGATACAGCGCCTACGTCTCCGAGGTGCTGCGTGCCGGTTTTAACGACGTACATCCTTCTCAGCGAGCCTCGGCCCGCTCGTTGGGCCTGACCTCCGGCCAGACGACCCGACTGATCGTCATTCCTCAGGCATTGCGCAAAGTGGCGCCCGCACTGATGAATGACTTCATCTCCATGCAAAAGGACGTCGGCCTGATTTCCGTGCTGGGTGCGGTGGATGCCGTGCGCGCCGCACAGATCGACGTGGCCAGCACCTACAACTTCACGCCGTATGTGGTCGCCAGCCTGCTGTTCATCCTGATGAGCGTGCCGTTCATCCTGCTGAACGACTGGTACACGGAACGTCTGCGTAAGCGCGAACTCAGCGGAGGAACGGTATGAGCGAAATGACCAATATCACCACCGAGGCGAGTGACTCCCCCGTGAGCAACAAGACGGTGCTGCGTCTTGATGACGTGCGCAAATCCTTTGGAAACACGCAGGTGCTGCGTGGCATTTCCTTTGACATTCACCAACATGAGGTGGTGGCTTTGCTGGGGCCTTCCGGTTCAGGCAAATCCACATTGATGAAATGCGTCAACCTGCTTGAACAGGTCGATGACGGCCAGATTTGGCTGGGCAATACCGATATCACCGACCCGCGTGCCGACCAGGACAAGATTCGCGCACGTATCGGCGTGGTGTTCCAGCAGTTCAACCTCTTCCCCCACATGTCGGTGCTCAGGAACGTGACCCTTGCCGCAATCAAGGTTCACCACTGGAGCAAGGATCGCGCCGAAACCCGCGCTATGGAACTGCTTGAACGCATCGGCATGCGCGATAAAGCCAGTGCCTACCCCGATCAGCTCTCTGGCGGCCAGCAGCAGCGCGTGGCGATTGCGCGCGCACTGATGACCGACCCGGAACTGCTGCTGCTTGACGAGATCACATCCGCTCTTGATCCGATGCTGGTCGGCGAAGTGCTCAACATGGTTGCCGAGTTAAAGGCCCAAGGCACCACAATCCTCATGGCCACGCACGAAATGAGCTTCGCCCACGAAGCGGCCGACCGCATCGTACTGCTCCGTCACGGCGTCATCGCCGAGAACGGCACACCCGCCGAGGTGATGGACGAGTCGCAGGATCCCGAGACCATCGAGTTCTTCAGCCATTTCAGGCACTGAGACGAAGCCGAAAAACAAACACCGGATTCATACGACGAAAGGCCAAAATCCTAAGCCACTATTCATACTTGACTGATCTGGTGCTTAAACCGCGTCCGCAAACCCCAACAAGTTCCACCACCCACAACACGCGATGTAGCCGCCGATTGGTAGGGTTGATAGATAGTTAATCCCCTGTTTGAAAAAGGAGCTTTGGCTTGTCGGCTGAACTCGAAGACATTCACGAGGAATGTGGCATCTTCGGCGTATGGGGCCACCCCGACGCCTCACGACTCACCTATTTTGGCCTGCACGCGCTGCAGCATCGCGGTCAGGAAGGTGCCGGCATCGTCTCCAACGATAACGGTCATCTCATCGGTCATCGCGGACTCGGCCTGCTCACCCAGGTGTTCGGCGATGAGCGCGAAATCGAACGACTGAAGGGCAATTGCGCCATCGGCCACGTGCGTTACGCAACGGCCGGCTCGGGCACCACAGACAACATCCAGCCGTTCATCTTCCGCTTCCATGACGGCGACGTGGCTCTGTGCCATAACGGCAACCTGACGAACTGCCCGTCACTGCGCCGCAAGCTTGAAGACGAAGGCGCCATCTTCCATTCGAACTCCGACACCGAAGTGCTGATGCACTTGATTCGCCGTTCGATGCAGCGCACCTTTATGGACAAGCTCAAGGAAGCGCTCAACACGGTGCATGGCGGTTTCGCCTACCTGCTGATGACCGAAGACGCATGATCGGCGCACTCGACCCGAACGGCTTCCGCCCGCTCTCCCTCGGCAAGATGAAGAACGGCGCCTACGTGCTCGCCTCCGAAACCTGCGCACTGGATGTCGTCGCGCGAGCTGGTGCGCAACATTCGCCCGGGTGAAATCGTGGTGGTCAACGATCACGCTACAAGATCGTGCAGTACACCAACAACACGCAGCTGGCCATCTGCTCGATGGAGTACATCTACTTCGCCCGCCCGGATTCCGATATCTATGGCATCAACGTGCACTCCGCCCGCAAGCGCATGGGCGCACGTCTCGCCGCCGAATCCCCGGTGGAGGCCGATATGGTTATCGGCGTGCCGAACTCCTCATTGTCCGCCGCATCCGGCTATGCGGAAGCAGCAGGCCTGCCCAACGAAATGGGTCTAATCAAAAACCAGTATGTGGCCCGCACCTTCATTCAGCCCACGCAAGAACTGCGCGAGCAGGGTGTGCGTATGAAGCTCTCTGCTGTGCGCAGCGTGGTTAAAGGCAAGCGCGTTATCGTTATCGATGATTCCATCGTGCGCGGCACCACGTCCAAGCGCATCGTGCAGCTGCTCAAGGAAGCCGGCGCCGCTGAAGTGCATATGCGCATCAGCTCCCCGCCGCTGAAGTACCCCTGCTTCTATGGCATCGATATCTCCACCACCAAGGAACTCATCGCAGCCAAGATGAGCGTGGAGGAAATCCGTGAATACATCGGCGCGGATTCCTTGGCCTACCTTTCGCTCGACGGTCTGGTCGAATCCATCGGACTGAACGCCGACGCCCCATACAGTGGCCTGTGCGTCGCCTACTTCAACGGCGACTACCCCACTGCGCTCGACGACTACGAGGCCGACTTCCTGAAGTCCCTCACGCCCGAGGACCGTGTGCGTCTGCCTGAATTCGCGCTGTACAAGAGCAAGTACATCGGCAACGAGTACAACACCGTGCAGCCGGACGCCGAATAGCTCACCACCAATCCGCTCAATAACAATTCTTTGAACCAGAGGCGCTTGCCTCCCCTCAGTCGGCTTTGCCGACAGCTCCCCTCCAGAGGGGAGCCAAAATAAGTAGAAAGGCCAACCAAATGCCAAAAGCATATGAGAACGCCGGCGTGAGCGTCGAAGCCGGGTACGAAGTCGTCAAGCGCATCAAGTCGCACGTGGCCCGCACGAACCGCCCCGGCGTGGTCGGCGGCATCGGCGGCTTCGGCGGCCTGTTCGATCTGGCCTCCTTGGGCTACAAGGAGCCGGTTCTCATCTCCGGCACCGACGGCGTGGGCACCAAGCTCATGGTCGCCAAGCTGGCCAACAAGCACGACACCATCGGCATCGACTGCGTGGCCATGTGCGTCAACGACATCGCCGCCCAGGGCGCCGAGCCGTTGTTCTTCCTTGACTACATCGCCTGCGGCAAGAACGACCCGGCACTGCTTGAGCAGGTCGTGGCCGGTGTGGCCGACGGCTGTGTACAGGCCGGTTCCGCGCTGGTCGGCGGCGAAACCGCCGAAATGCCGGGCATGTACGACGAAGACGAATACGATCTCGCCGGATTCTCGGTCGGCGTTGCCGAAAAGTCCGCCATCGTGGACGGTTCCACCATCGCTGAAGGCGACGTGCTCATCGGCCTGCCCTCCACCGGCGTACACTCCAATGGCTTCTCCCTGGTGCGCAAGGCCCTGTTCGAGCAGGCCGGCTACACCGTGGACACCGAACTCGACGAGCTGGGCGGCGAAAAGCTCGGCGACGTGCTGCTCACCCCCACCAAGATCTATGTCAAGGCCCTCTCTCCCCTGTTCAAGGCGGGCGTGGTCAAGGGCGTGGCCCACATCACCGGCGGCGGCTTCATCGAGAACATCCCGCGCATGATTCCGGACGGCTTGGCCGCCGAAATCGAGCTCGGCACCTGGCCCGTGCTCCCGATCTTCGACGTGCTGGAGAAGGCCGGCAACATCGATCATAAGGAGATGTACAACATCTTCAACATGGGCATCGGCATGGTGCTGGCCATCGACCCCGCTCGCAAGGACGAGGCGCTGAAGCTGCTCGCCGACAACAACGAGCCCGCCTACGTGCTCGGCCAGATCGCAGCCGACACCACCGGCACGCAAATCGTACTGAAGTAACTCGCTTTCCGCAGGAAAGGAACAACATGGGTCAGAAAGTATTGGTTATCGGCTCCGGCGCGCGCGAGCACACCATTGCCTACACGCTGCTCAAGGCACCGAGCATCGACGAAGTCACCGTGGCTCCCGGCAACCCGGGCATGCTCAAGGACGGCATCCACACCACGCAGCTGAGCCAGTCGAATCACGCCGCACTTATCGAATTCGTGAAGAACAATGGTTATGACTGGGTGTTCGTAGGCCCGGAAGTCCCGCTGATCGAAGGCATCGTGGACGATTTCGCCGCCGCCGGCATCAAGGCGTTCGGCCCGTCCAAGGCCGCCGCCCAGATTGAAGCTCCAAGGACTTCGCCAAGCAGCTCATGGACCGACACAACATCCCGACCGCCCAATACAAGACCTTCAGCGATCTCGAGATGGCGCAGGACTACGTACACGAGCACGGTGCCCCGATTGTCATCAAGGCCGACGGTCTGGCGGCAGGCAAGGGCGTGACCGTGGCCATGGACGAGCACACCGCCCAGCGTGCGCTTGAAGACATCTTCATCGACCATCGCTTCGGCTCCGCCGGTGCCAAGGTCGTTATCGAGGACTTCCTGGACGGCCAGGAATTCTCCCTGATGAGCTTTGTCAACGGCACCGATTTCTGGCCGATGCCCATCTCCCAGGATCACAAGCGCGCCCACGATGGCGACGAGGGTCCGAACACCGGTGGCATGGGTGCCTACAGCCCGGTGCCGCAGATTCCGCAGTCCGTGGTCGACGAGGCCATCGAGAAAATCGTGCGCCCCACCGTCGAAGGCATGGCCGAGGAAGGTACGCCATTCACCGGCATCCTGTACGCCGGTCTGATCGCCACCGCCGACGGCCCGAAGGTCATCGAATTCAACGCCCGCTTCGGCGACCCGGAAACCGAAGTCGTGCTCCCGAAGCTCACCTCCGACCTCGGTGCCGGCATCTCCGCCATTCTCGACGGCGAAACCCCCGAATTCACCTGGGATGAGTCCAACGCCACCCTCGGCGTGGTCATCGCCTCCAACGGCTACCCGGAGAACGTCATCAAGGGTGCCCGTGTGCCCGAAATCGAAGTCGACGAGGATTCGCACGTCTACTACGCCGGTGTCGCCTCTGACGAGCACGGTAACCTTGTGGCCAACTCTGGCCGCGTGCTGCTCGTCGAAACCTCCGCTCCGGACATCAAGTCCGCCCAGGACAAGGTCTACGCAATCATCGACAAGCTCGAGCTGCGCGGACTGTTTTACCGCCACGACATCGGCTTCAAAGCCTGAAGTAACAGAAGCGACGCATCTGCTGCATATTTTTGGTCTGGCAGACATGTCAATCGATTGACGTGGCTACCGGGCCAGATTTTTCTGTCCCGGTAGCCGATTTCGGCTCTTTTTCGCAAACCAGGACAGCTGAACCCCTCGAATATAGGAATATTTGAAATTCCCTTCCATACGAAACCGCACTATTCCGCCATTTTCGTAATACGCGGACGATACTTCCGGCGTCAGTTTTGTCCCGGTAAGCAAAAATGACCCGAAATCAAATACTAGGACAGAAAAATCTGGCCCGGTACACGAATCAATCGATTGACGTAATTACCGGGACAGCGAACGTCACTATGACAACGCCATCACCCAATATCAGCGAGCGATATCACGCTAGCTGAATTTGGCGATGATGTCGAACAGTTTGGCCTTGGCTTCATTGAAGGGCGGGTACACGAGGCGCAGAGTGTCGGGGAACTGCGGCTTGGTAACCACGGTTTTGACGTGGCTGAAGGTGAGGAAGCCTGCTTTGCCGTGGTAGGTGCCGATGCCGGACGCGCCCACGCCACCGAACGGCAACCGGCTGGACAGCAGATGGCCCAACGGCAGCGAATATCCCAAGGCTCCGGAGCTGGTCTGACGTTCGAAAGTCAGCCGAACCTCGTGATCGCGCGAGAACACATATGCAGCCAACGGCCGGGACCGCTTGTTGATGAATCGGATTGCGGACTCGGCATCCTCGACCACCAGAATCGGCAGAATCGGCCCGAAAATCTCCTCCTTCATTACTGGCGCATCTGGCGACGTACCGTACAGCACGGTAGGCGCGATATACCGGGCGGCACGATCGACCTTGCCGCCGCAAACGATTCGACCGGCCAGGTCGAACACGCCGGGCACCTTGTGAATCTCGCTCGGCTCAACAGCGGCCGAGGCAGTCGCACCATCATCAGCGGCTGCCATATTCGAACCGGCCGTCGGCTTCGCCGCATTGTTCGCGCTGCCGGCCATCTCCCCCGCGCCACCGCGCCCAGTAGTCACGGCATTGAAGCGCCGCCCAACCATATCCATGGCCGCGCCTACCGCCGATGCCACCTGCACCAGCGGCGAGCTCGGCTCCTCAGGCGGCACGGTGCCGACCGGCAATAGCTTGCACAGTCGTTCAAAATGACGATCGTTGATAATACGACCAAAATCAGGCGAGGCCTTCGGATCTTCGCCATAGAATTCGGTGATGGCTACGGCGATGCGCTCGGCCAGAGCCTCGGCCACATCCGGCGTGGCGAGCACATAGTCGGGTGCCACGCAAGTCTGCCCGGCATTGGTGAATTTGCCCCACGCAATGCGGCGTGCAGCCACATTGATGTCCGCAGTGCGATCCACAAAGCATGGCGACTTGCCGCCGAGTTCCAGCGTGACCGGCGTCAGATGCTCGGCCGCCGCGCGCATGACGATTTTGCCGACGTGGCCGCCACCGGTATAGAAGATGTGGTTGAACGGGCATTTCAGCAGTTCGCCGGTTTCCTTGGGCCCGCCTTCGACCACGCGCACGGCCTCGGAGTCAAGGTATTGCGGCACCAACTCAGCAAGGAGCTTGGACGTATTCGGTGAAAGCTCGGACGGTTTCAAGCAGACGGCGTTACCGGCAGCGAGCGCATCAGCCATTGGTTCCAAGGCCAGCAGCACCGGATAATTCCACGGTGAAATGATGAGCACCACGCCTTTGGGCTCGGCAATCGTCCATCCGGCAGCCGGCTGCAACATCCAATGCATCGCTTTGGGATGCCGGGCGGTCCAAAGGCTCAGACGATTGCGCACGAACTGTGCTTCACCAGCCACCAGGTTCAGTTCCATGAGCACGGTTTCAGCCGCGGGCTTGCCCAAGTCAGCCATAGCCGAGGAGACAAAGGCATCACGGTTCTCCGTAACCAGACGGCGTAGTGCGTTCAGCTGCGCGCGGCGCCATGCCAGCGGCCGGGTACGACCGGATTCGTAAGTCTTCTTCAGTTGTTCGAAAGTCTGGTTCGTCATGAAAGCACCCCCTGCTTTACGGCAGCGCTACTGCAATTTTGGACGGGCTACGCCCCGCGCCTTGCTGGCTCGTCTGTAGGCAGCGTCATAAAATCTGTGTCTTTGAGGTAGTTTTTGCCGGCGGTGATGTCGTATTGGATGAGCTTGTAGTCGGCAAGCAACTGCTTGGTTTCCTTGTCGAAGTCATCGGTGGACATCGGGTTGCCGTTTTGGTCGAGATAGATGTTCTGGCCTTCGGGAATACGATCCCAGCCTTGGACCTTGTTGACCACAGGCGGTTCCATAGCGGCAATCTTGGAATGCATTTCGGTCAGGAACGCCAGATACGGGCTGACCTTGGCGTTCATGTGATCGGCGGCCTGTGCCACGAAGAAGTTCGGCGAAGAGTAGGCTGCATCGCTTGCCTTATTGCCTTGGGAGCTGGAAGCCTTATTCGACCAGATGAAGTAATCGGTCAGGTGCAGGGCCAAGGAGTTGTTGCCATCCTCGCTGGCGGACGAGTAGATGCCCGGCAAGTGATCGCCGTAGAACACTACGGTGACGGGCTTATCCAGCGCATCCAGTTCGTTCAGGAACTCCTGAGTGGCCTGATCGGTAATCTCCACACCCTTTTGATAGGTCTCAATCGACTGCTGTTCATCATCACCCAGCGGCGTACCCGTGGTGGATTCGGCGGTGTAGTCGTTATTCTCATACCACTCGTGGTAGGGCATGTGATTCTGCATGGTAATGATCTGAATGAACTTGTTCGTCTTGCCGGACTTGATGCCTTCCAACGCAGAATCATAGGAAGACTTATCAGAGACGTACGGCGACTCGTCGATCTTGTCCTGATACTTGATCACGTCCGGACCGGTCAACGTGTAGAAGTGCGAGAAGCCGAACTTCTTGTAGTTCGTGGCACGCGAGTACATGCTGGATTCGTACGGGTGGTAGCCGAGCGAGTTGACGGGCGCGCCCCACAGCTGGTTGATGGTGGGAGTCCAATGCTGGCTCGGGACCAGCTGCTGGTACGGGCTGGACAGGGAGGACTCGAAATTGGCCATGCTCAGGCCGGAAAGTCCCATGTATTCGAGATTGGCCGTACCTCCGCCGTAGCCGGAGGAGAGCATCAGGCCGGAGGTGGTGCCCGCCTTGATCTTGCGGATGTTGGGCATCGAATCCTTATTGTTCTTCAGTCCCGGCACGCGGCTCGGGTCAGAGAAGGATTCGGACAACACGTACACCACTGTCGAATCAGTGAGGTTGTTGGTGCGGGAGGCGTTGATTGTCTCCGCTTCCTTCTGATAGCGAGCGGCGACCTTCTTCATGGTCTCCTCGGAGTAGTTGCTCGGCTTGTCCATGATCTTCGGGTTGAGCTGGCGGGTGAAGGCCACGAGCGGACCATTGCGCTGCGCGTCATACACGGAATCCCACATGGATGGCATGTCTCCCAAGGCGCGGGAGAACTTGTTGGCCAGCGAATCGGTGGTGCTCACATGAATGCAGTACAACGCGAACACCAGAATCGGCAGCAGCAGAAGAATCAGACGGGAGGTGAGGTTCAGGCTCAGGTTATCCGTACGAATCATGCGACCTTTGCGCCCATCGAAATGACGCAGCACCAGAATCAGCGCGAGCAGTACGGCGAACGCGCCGAGTGCCACGAGGATGGTCACATGCGCACCGGCCGGAATGAAGGTGAGCATGTTGCCGGTGTTCGAGCCAAGGAAGCCTAGATCGGCGGGCAGAATGGCCTCGTAACGGATCTCGACCTTGAAATGTTCGATGGCGGCCACGATGATTCCGACCGCGAGAATCACGATGCTTGCCGTCCAGAACCGGTTGAACAGCATCAGCAACATGAGGTACAGCAACGCGACAAGTATCACGTTGAGCACGAATACGAAATTGCCGTCGGTCCACATCTTGCTCACGAAGCCGAATCCGACGGTCGGACTGGACAGCTGCACACGGGTGGAGCTGGACGAAACGCCCACTTCGAGCGCCGTCACGACAATGATGTCGAAGATAACAAAGAGCACGCCGTACACCCAGCCGGGGAAGGGCTTGTGGGGGTGCTGGGGCGTGACTTCATTGGCTTCGACCTTTTTGGGCCAAAGCTTGAAATGGGGTTTTCACTGTGTTGGTACTACTAGTGTTCTCGCTCATTCGCCTGTTTCCGTATGTGACTTTTCAAGGGCATATTGTTGCCGCTGAACCTTGGAAAATCCATAGTTCCACTATTTTTCTTACCGTTTCCTAACTATTCACCCTAACGCAAAGGGTGCCTCGGGACATCCCCGAAGCACCCTGATATATAAGGAGCCTATCCCTGATAGCGAAGTGTTCTGTTCTCCCCTAGACAACGCCTCGCTATTTGACTTGATTATTCCCCTTATCGCTGTTGCGGATTGCCGGCTACTGCCGCATTACTTCACGGCGGCGGCGAACTGGTCGACCAGTGCGCTCATCCAGTCGAGCAGGTTGGTGTACTGCTTCGGCATCTGCTCGGCGAGCTCCACGATCGGCACGTTGGCGTCCTTGGCGGCACCGGTGATCTGGTCAGTGGTGGAGTTTGCTTCCTGGCTGTTGAAGACGAACATCTTGATGAAGCCGGCCTTCAGGGTGTCCTGGAAGTCCTTGATGTCGGCCGGGGTCGGCTCGCTCTCGTTGGCGGAGGCCTGGGCGTAGCCTTCGGAGTGGCGTCGGTCATCTTGAGGTCGTCGGCTAGGTACCAGGCCACGGATTCGGTGGCGGCGTACGGCAGGCCCTCGGTCTTGGCGGAAGTCTCCTTGATCTTGGACTCAAGCTGGTCTTCCTTGGCGTGCCATTCTTTGTTGAGCTTGGCGTAGTCGTCCTTGTGGCTCGGGTCGGCCTTCTGGTAGGCGGCGGTGATGGCGTCGGCGGTGTTGGAACGCACCTTGGCGGAGAACCAGACGTGCGGGTTGTCGCCTTCCTTGATGCCGGCGGTTTCGGCGGCGGTGACCAGCGTGGCCTTGGTCGACTGGGCGGCCTTGGTGGCCCACGGGTCGTAATCGGCGCCGTTGACCACGGCCACCTTGGCGGTGCCGAACTTGGCGACATCCTGGCTGGTGGGCTCGTAATCGTGCGCCTCGACGTTGGTCTTGGTCATGATGTTGGTGACTTCGACGTTGCTGCCGCCGAGGTCTTCGGCCACGGAACCCCACTGGTTGATGGAGGCGACGACCTCGATCTTGCCGGAAGACGCGGCGCCGCTGGAATCGGACTTGCTGCCGGCGGCGTTGCTGGAACCGCAGGCAGCCATCGAGAGCAGTCGCCGCGGCGGCCGCGATGGCGAGCGCGCGCTTGGCGTTGGACATGATGGACATGATTGGGTTTTCCTCTCTAATTAGCCGAACGGCTGGGCGATGCTGCTGTTGCTGCATCATCGCCCAGCCACCAACACGACAGAATAACATGTATTGAGAATTATTATCATTTACATTTACATCGGCGTGTCATGCTGGCGTTCCACCCTGCCATCACCCTGGTGGCGTTCCTGCTGGCGTGGGCGAGCGCCGTGATACCGACCTGGGTGGCGGCCAAACGCAAGCTGCGTGACAAGCCGGCTTCCCTACTTCGGGCATTTCATGTTCATGACTTCGGGTGGCTATAAGCACGTGTTCGGCGAGCAGTACCAGTCGAACGCCTATATGGTGCGGCTCAAGAACCACGAGACCTCCAATGTGGAGTCGCGCAGCGCCAAGCTCATGAAGCTGGACGGCGTGAAAGGCATCGTGCAGAACACGACCTCAAAGAAACAGCATGCTCGGCGCGCTGAAGTCAGTGGAATAGCAGCGGAATAACAAATGGGATCGGCTTTGAAGCCGATCCCATTTGTTATTCGCTCACTGCTTTCTGAGCCTTCTGCGCTTTCTGCTCCTTTTGGCAATCAGAGCACAGTCCGAAGACCTCCAAGGTGTGGGATTCAACGGTGAAGCCGTGGCCGTCGGCCACTTTGCGCAGCCAAGCCTCGCTGGGCGGGTCGATTTCCACGGTTTTGCCGCACCGCCTGCACACCAAGTGGTGGTGATGTCCGTCGTCGCCGCATAGGCGGAACAGCTGCTGGCCATCCAGGCGGATCGTGTCGGCGGCACCGGTATCGGCCAAGGCGTTGAGCTGGCGGTATACGGTGGCCAAGCCGATTTTCGAGCCTTCGTCCTCCAGCCTGCGGTGCAGGTCCTGGGCGGAGATGAACTCCTCGCAGTCGGCCAAGGCGGCGCGAATCGCGTCCTTCTGCTTGGTCTGACGTTCGATATGTTCAACCATCGGTAAGGTCACGCCTTCTTTTTCAGATCGTCCCAGCAGCCGGTGGCCTCAAGGTCAGCGACCGTCTTGGCCGGGTCGTCGGTGAGCACGGTGATGTGGCCCATCTTGCGGTCGTGGCGCACTTCGGCCTTGCCGTAGTCGTGCACGTTCCACTCCGGGTGGGTGGCGATCAGCGCGCGCGTCGGTTCCACATGCTGGCCGAGTACGTTGACCATCACGGCCGGCGAGAGCAGCTTGGGCTTGGGCATGGGCCAGCCGGCGATGCCGCGGATGTGGGCGTCGAACTGGTCCATCGAGCAGGCCTCGATGGTGTAGTGGCCGGAGTTGTGCGGGCGCGGGGCGAGCTCGTTGACGATGACCCGATCGTCCTTGGTGATGAACAGTTCGATGGCCAGCGTGCCAGCCAGTTCGAAGCCCTTGGCCAAGCGAATCGCCAGTTCATGCGCTTCGCGAGCCACATGTTCGGACACATCGGCGGGGGCGATGGTCATATGCAGGATGTTGTTGCGGTGCTCGTTACGCACAATCGGGAAGGTGACGAAGTCCTTGCCGTTGCCGGAGACCAGGATCGAAGCCTCGAATGCGAAGTCGACGAAGCCTTCCAGGATGCTCGGCGGGAAGCCACCACCACGGTCGGAGCGGGAGCGGATCTTCTCCAAGTCGGCGTCGGAACGCAGCACGAGCTGACCGTGGCCGTCGTAGCCGCCGGACACGGTCTTCAGCACGGCCGGATAATGGATCTCGTCGAGGGCGGCGTCAAGCTCATCGAAGTTGTTGACAGCGCGCCACGGTGCGGTGGCGGTGCCGTGGTCGTTGATGAACTGCTTCTCGTGCACGCGGTGTTGGGTCACGCGCAGCAAGTCGGTGCCCTGCGGGGTGGCGGTGATGCCGCGCACCTCGTCGATGGCGCCGGCGTCCACGTTCTCGAACTCGTAGGTGAGCACGTCAGACTGCACGGCCAGATCATGGATGGCGGTTTTGTCATCGTATTCGGCGGTGATCTGGAAATCGGCCACCTGACCGGTCGGGCAGTTCGGCGTTGGGTCAAGCACGCCGACGCGGAAGCCCATGTAGCGGGCGGACAGAGCATCATGCGGCCGAGCTGGCCGCCGCCGATGATGCCGATGGTCGAGCCCGGCATCAGCATGGAGACGCGGCCGCCCGTTTCTTCAGACAAGCTGGGCATTGGATTCGGCCACCTTTTCCTTCAGTTCGTTACGGTAATCCTCAAGCTTGTCGGCCAGTTCGGGCTCGAAGGCGGAGAGCATCTGCACGGCGAGCAGGCCGGCGTTGGTGGCACCGGAGTTGCGACGGCGGTGGTGGCCACCGGAATGCCGCCGGGCATCTGCACGATGGACAGCAGCGAATCCCAGCCGGACAGGGCGTGGGAGCGCACGGGCACGCCGATCACGGGCAGTGTGGTCTGCGCGGCGATCATGCCCGGCAGGTGGGCGGCACCGCCGGCACCGGCGATAATGACCTTCAGGCCATTGGCGCGGGCGTTGTGCGCGAACTCGGCCATGAGCTCGGGCGTGCGGTGCGCGGAGATGACCTGCTTGTGGTAGGCGACGCCGAACTGGTCGAGAATATCGCAGGCGCGCTTCATGGTCTCCCAGTCGCTGGCCGATCCCATGACCACTGCGACTTCGGGCTTGGATTCATTTGCCATTATCATTTACTCCCTAGTTATTGAGAATAAGGCCCACTGTACTCCTGATAGCGGAGTTAAGCCACGCAGCGAATCGTTCTCAATACATAATTCTGTGAGGCTTACAGCTCAATAACGATCTTGCCGAACACGTCACCGGCAATCATCCTGGCGAACGCCTCGGGGGCGCAGTCCAATCCGTCGACCACGGAATCGATCACCGGATGCAGGTCGGCGTGCTCCACGAAGCGCAGCAATCGTGCGAAATCCTCGCGCGAACCCATGGTGCAGCCCTGCACGCGAATGTCCTGGAAGAACAGTCGGGTCAGTTCGCACCGGGCTGGTCGCCGGTGGTGGCGCCGCAGATGGCGATGGTGCCGCCGGGACGCACCGACCGCACCGAATGGCCCCATGTGGCCG
>ENA-OQCF01000002-OQCF01000002.1-human-gut-metagenome-genome-assembly--contig:-NODE-2-length-103780-cov-30.165475_pt1 | contig 103780 bp, 96 predicted proteins | sample MGYA00242756_ERZ504573 | MGnify/ENA primary metagenome ERZ504573 (study PRJEB26092, sample SAMD00036240) | human gut metagenome | host: Homo sapiens | study: EMG produced TPA metagenomics assembly of... | reverse complement strand
GCGCAGCTGGCCGCGAGCCGACACCGCAACCGCCGCCGCAACCGCAGCGGCGAACGAGCCCACGGCCGTTACCCGCAAGCAGGTTCCCGATAGCGGCAAACAGGGCGGGTCGCGGAAGACGCAGAACACGCAGAACGGCGATGACAAAGCCGCGCAAAGCGTGGACTGGAAGGGACCGACCGGCAAACAGCCCGACTATCCCAGTACTCCGACCTGAGCGTGGAGTCAGTCTCGCCAAACAACGGGTGTACGTCAAGTCCGGTGGCCAGACCATTTATACGATGATCGCCAGTACCGGCGTCGACGACGCCACCCCGCACGGCTCGTACACCATCGATACGCGCGGTGAACACTTCTACAATGCCGAAGAAGGCATGGGCGCCGACTATTGGGTGCAGTTCTACGGTTCGTACCTGTTCCACTCGGTGCCGACCGGCGAGGCCTTCGGCGACTATCTGCCGGAGGAGGGTGCCAAACTCGGCCAGCCCGCCTCGCACGGCTGCGTGCGCCTGGCCGTGGCCGACGCGCAATGGTTCTATGACCAGGTGCCGGACGGCACGCTGGTCACCATCGCGTAGGGTGGTCTCTCCCTCAGTCTCGTTGCGCTCGACAGCTCCCTCGTCAGAGGGAGCTTATCAGAGGGAGCTTAGCTGATTAGCGCGCTTCGGGCGGGCGGTATTGGTCGTCGGCGGTGAAGCAGGTGCGGTAGATCATGACCATGATCAGGCCGTCGGCCAGCAGGGTCAGCGCGGCGATGGCGTCGAGGACCACGAACTGGTACTTGGCGGCGTTGAGCGGGTCGCCGCCGGCGATCACCTGACCGGCCATCATGCCCGGGATCGTCACGATGCCGCTGGACGCCAGCGAGGCGGTGGTGGGCAGCAGGCCCAAGCGAATCGACGAGACGATGGACGGGCGGGCCGACTCCCACGGGGTCGCTCCCAGCGCCAGCATCATATCCACCTCGTCACGCCGCTCCTCCATGCTCTCGTAGAAACGGCTCAATCCCACCGCCAAGGCGGTTACGGTGTTGCCCAGCAGCATGCCGGTCAGGGGCACCACCAGCTGGGGCGCGTACCACGGGTGCGGGCGCACGATGAGCTCGGTGACCAGCGCCAGCATCAGCAGCATGGTGATGACCAGGCTCAGGAAGATCGGCCCGGCAAGGCCCTTGGGGATGCCGCGTGCGCGGGACATCACGATCTGCACGGCCGCCACCAGCATGACCGCCATCAGGGAGAACACCATCCACACGTTGTTCGACCGGATCACGTAGCCGATGATGAAGCCCATGGCGCACAGCTGCACCAATGCGCGGCACGACGACCACATCAGGGTCTTGCCGATGCCCATGTGCATCAGTTCGCTGATGATGGCCGCCACGGCCACCATGCCCAGCGCGATGAGCAGACCCCAGATATCGATGTTGTAGGAATTGCCCAGATCGCCGCTCATGCCTGCGTCTCCTCATTTTCATCGGCGCCGTCAGGCACCGCGTTCGCGTCCTGCGCCGCCGAATCCGTCATCTCGCGTTCGGTCAGCCGCCCCTTGTCCAGCGTCAGCGTGCGGGTGGCCCGTCCGTCCGGCGGACGGTGGCGGATGCGGATGATCGCCATGCCGCGTGTGGCGGCATCCGCCATGATCGTAGCCACCTTGGCTGCGTTGTCGTCGTCGAGACCGGCATCTACCTCGTCGGCCAGCAGCACCTTCGGATCGGTGAGCAGTGTGCGGGCCAGAGCCACGCGGGCCGTCTGGCCGCCGGACAGGTCGTGCGGGGCGCGCTCCAGATCGATGTCCTCGCAGCCCATCGCGTCCAACGTCGTGCGGATGCGCTCGTCGGGCAGCAGCTGCTCGGCCTTGCCGCCCTTGCTGCGAATCGCGAGCGTCCAGGGCAGGCGGATCGCCTCGGCCACGTTCTTGCCCGTCAGAATCGGCTTCTGCGGCAGGTAGCGACATCCCGCCGCCACTGCTGCGGCGTGAACTCGCCGCTGCCCTTGCCTTCAAGGGCGAACGTGCCGTGCGCATGCGGGTTGAGCCGGGCGCACGCGGTCAACAGACTCGACTTGCCGGAGCCGGACGGTCCCACCAGATCGACGATCTCGCCGCGCTCCACGGCAAAGGACAGGTTCTCGAACACAGTGCGTTCGCCGCCTGCCTGCGGTTGCGCGGGGACGACGCAGGACACGGATATGGCTTCGAAGAAGGATCGCATATTCATCCAGTCTAGTCGGGGGGGTCACGTGGGAAACCCCAGCGTTCACTTCCTGTATACCCGGTGTGGCATAATAGCGAGGCAATTTTTGGGCTTTGCCTAAGCTAGTTTGAATTTGAAATAGGTGAATAACGTGGCACAGACTACTAACGACATCAAGAACGGATCCGTCCTGAACCTCGACGGGCAGCTGTGGACCGTCATGAAGTTCCAGCACGTCAAGCCGGGCAAGGGCCCCGCCTTCGTGCGCACCACCATCAAGAACGTGCTCTCCGGCAAGATCGTCGACAAGACCTTCAACGCGGGCATGAAGATGGAATTCGAGACCGTGGACAACCGCACTCTCCAGTACTCCTACGAGGACGGTGACAACTTCGTGTTCATGGACATGACCACCTACGATCAGATCATGGTTCCGAAGACCCTCGTGGGCGACAAGGCCAAGTTCTTGCTCGAAGGCACTGACTGCCTAGTCTCCTTCCACGACGGCACCCCGCTGAGCGTCGATCTGCCGGGCTCCGTGGTCCTGACCATCACCCACACCGAGCCGGGCCTGCAGGGCAACCGTTCCAACGCCGGCACCAAGCCGGCCACCGTTGAGACCGGTGCCGAGATTCAGGTCCCGCTGTTCATCAATGAGGGCGACCGCGTCAAGATCAACACCGAGGACGGTTCCTACACCGGCCGCGAGAACAACTGATCTCCGCATCCTCAACAGACGACCGACCGTATAAAGGACTAGGACAGCAGCAGTATGGCACGTTCCACCGCGCGCAAAAGGGCTCTGAACACCCTGTACGAAGCCGACGAAAAAAGCCAGGATATTCTCTCCCTGCTTGACGAGCGCATCGCACATCCCGGTGCCCAGACCCCGCTTCCCGACTATGCCATTGAAATCGTCAAGGGCGTGGCCGAGCACCGTCGTCAGATCGACATGACCCTGGACGAACACTCCACGGGTTGGAAGGTCCGCCGTATGGGCGTGGTCGATCGCAACATTCTGCGTATCGCCGCTTGGGAGATTCTGTTCACCGATGATGTGCCGGACAAGGTCGCCATCGACGAGGCTCTGGCATTGGCCAAGACCCTGTGCGATGACGATTCGCCCGCTTTCATCCATGGCCTGCTGTCTGCGGTGTGCACCGCCAAGAATGCAGCACCGGCACCGGAGTCCGTGGCAGAAGAGGCCGATGAGGAATCGTCCGATTCCGCTGCCGCCGCATCCGAGCCGACCGATGAGGGCGATGTTTCCGATTCGCCCGATTCGTCCGGTGCATCCGACGAGCCTGCTGCCCCGTCCGCTGAGATTCAGCGACGGTCGATTAGTCATTTGTTGTTCAGCCTCCCCATTCGGGAGGCTTTTTCATGGGCGGACACTTGTGCCGCCGTACATTCTCAAGTCGGCACCTTGCCGACAGCCCCGCCAGCGGGGTGAGACTTTGCGCCCAACGGCGTGTGAGTCTGCGCTGGCCGTTAACCTTGGTACGAATACCCGAAAAACATAAGGGGGTTTTGGTGAGCCAGAACGAGTCCGGGACCATCGCAATTCCGATGTATGACAAGGACGATGCAGTCCTCGTTTTGGAAGACGGACAGGTATATGTGGGGGAGCCATACGGCGCCCTCGGCGAGACGACCGGTGAGATCGTCTTCGCCACCGGTATGACCGGATACCAGGAGACGCTCACTGATCCGAGCTACGATCGCCAGATCGTTGTGCAGACGTTCCCGCACATCGGCGATACCGGCGTCAACAGCGAAGACCCTGAGTCCTCCCGCATCTGGGTTGCCGGATACATTGTGCGTGATCCCTCTCCGAACGTGAGCAACTGGCGTGCCGAAGGCAGCCTGGACGACGACCTCGCCAAGAACGGCATCGTCGGCCTGAGCCACATCGACACCCGCAAGCTGGTGCGCCACCTGCGTTCCGCAGGCGTGATGCGCGCCGGCATCTTCTCCGGCGACGCCCTGACCGATCAGCCACCGGCGCGCTCAAGACCATCGAGCAGCTGCTCGAAGACGTCAAGAACACCCCGCAGATGCAGGGTCTGAGCCTGTACGACGAGGTGTCCACCAAGGAGACCTACACCATCGAACCGTGCGGCGAGTACGAAGGCAAGGAGCCGCTGTACACCGTGGCCGCTGTGGACCTCGGCATCAAGGGCATGACCCCGCACCGCATGGCCGAACGCGGCTGCCGCGTGCACGTGGTGCCCTCCACCATCACCTTCGCCGAAATCGAGAACCTGAACCCGGACGCGTCTTCTTCTCCAACGGCCCGGGCGACCCGGAACAGGCCGGTCCCGAAATCGAGCTGCTGCGCCAGGTACTTGACGCCGGCTACCCGTTCTTCGGCATCTGCTTTGGCAACCAGCTGCTCGGCCGCGCACTCGGCTTCGGCACCTACAAGCTCAAGTTCGGCCACCGCGGCATCAACCAGCCGGTCAAGGATCTGACCACCGGCAAGGTCGAGGTCACCGCCCACAACCACGGCTTCGCGGTCGACGCCCCGATCGGCAAGCAGGTCGACGCGCCGTTTGAAAACGGCAAGTACGGCAAGGTGTTCGTCTCCCACATCGATCTGAACGACGACGTGGTCGAAGGCCTGCAGTGCGTGGACATCCCCGCATTCTCCGTGCAGTACCACCCGGAGGCCGCAGCAGGCCCGCACGATGCGGCCTACCTGTCGACCGTTTCTGCGAACTTATGAAGAACAACTCCAAGGAAGGTAAGTGATATGCCGAAGCGCACCGACATCAAATCCGTGATGGTCATCGGCTCCGGCCCGATCGTGATCGGTCAGGCTGCGGAGTTCGATTACTCGGGCACCCAGGCATGCCGCGTCCTTCGTGAGGAAGGCATCCGCGTCATCCTCGTCAACTCCAACCCGGCCACCATCATGACCGACCCGGAGATGGCTGACGCCACCTACATCGAGCCGATCGCCACCCCGATCCTCGAGCAGATCATCGCCAAGGAACGCCCCGACGCGCTCCTGCCCACCTTGGGCGGCCAGACCGCGCTCAACGCCGCCATGGCGCTGGGCGAGGCCGGCGTCCTGAAGAAGTACAACGTCGAACTGATCGGTGCTTCCCTGGAAGCCATCGACCGTGGCGAGGACCGTGAACTGTTCAAGAAGGTCGTTGACGAGGCCGGCGCCGAATCCGCCCGCTCCGACATCGCCCACAGCATCGAGGAAGTCGACAAGATCGCCGAGAAGTTCGGCTACCCGCTGGTCGTGCGCCCGAGCTTCACCATGGGTGGCCTGGGCTCCGGCATCGCCCACAACGAGGAGGAGCTGCACCGCATCGCCGGCGCCGGCATCCATTACTCGCCCACCGACGAAGTCCTGATCGAAGAGGGCATCGAGGGCTGGAAGGAATTCGAGCTCGAGCTCATGCGCGACCGCAACGACAACGTCGTGGTCGTCTGCCCGATCGAGAACGTCGACCCGGTCGGCGTGCACACCGGTGACTCCATCACCGTGGCCCCCTGCTTCACCCTGACCGACCGCGAATACCAGAAGCTGCGTGACATCGGCATCGCCATCATCCGTGGCGTGGGCGTGGACACCGGCGGCTGCAACATCCAGTTCGCCGTTCATCCGGACACCGGCCGCATCATCGTCATCGAGATGAACCCGCGCGTCTCCCGTTCCTCCGCACTGGCCTCCAAGGCCACCGGCTTCCCGATCGCCAAGATCGCCACCAAGCTGGCTCTCGGCTACACGCTCGACGAGATTCGCAACGACATCACCCAGTCCACGCCGGCCTCCTTCGAGCCGACCATCGACTACGTGGTCACCAAGGTGCCGCGCTTCGCTTTCGAGAAGTTCCCGGGCGCCGACCCCACCCTGACCACCTCCATGAAGTCCGTGGGCGAGGCCATGGCCCTGGCCGGCAACTTCCAGGAGTCCCTCGGCAAGGCCATGCGCTCCATCGACAAGCGCCACATGGGCTTCAATTGGGATGGCGAGAAGCGTCCGCCGAAGAAGTGGCCGAACTGCTTGAGACCATCCACACCCCGACCGAACACCGTTACCTGCAGCTCATGCGCGCCATCTGGGGCGGCGCCACGCTGGAGCAGGTGTTCGCGGCCACCAAGATCGACCCGTGGTTCCTGAAGCAGATCTTCCTCATCAATGAGACCGCCATGACGGTGCGCGAGGCTGAAACCCTCACCCCGAAGCTGCTCAAGAAGGCCAAGCTCGCCGGTCTGTCCGACGTGCAGGTGGCCCACCTGCGTGGTTTGGGCGATGAAGGCGAGAACACCATCCGCGAACTGCGCTGGACCTACGGTCTGCGCCCGGTCTACAAGACCGTCGACACCTGCGCCGCCGAGTTCGACGCCGCCACGCCGTACTACTACAGCTGCTACGCCGACGAAACCGAGCTGCGCCCGCGCGAACGCGAGGCTGTGATCATCCTCGGCTCCGGCCCGAACCGCATCGGTCAGGGCATCGAGTTCGACTACACGTGCGTGCACGCCGTGCAGGAGCTTGGCAAGGACTATGACACCATCATGGTCAACTGCAACCCGGAGACCGTGTCCACCGATTACGACATGTCCGACCGCCTCTACTTCGAGCCGCTCACCTTCGAGGACGTGCTCGAGATCTACGAGGCCGAGAAGAAGATGGGCCCGGTCAAGGGCGTCATCGTCCAGCTCGGCGGCCAGACCCCGCTGTCCCTGGCCGCGCGTCTGAAGGCTGCCGGCGTGCCGATTCTCGGCACCACCCCGGAATCCATCGACTTGGCCGAGAACCGTGAGCTGTTCGGCGAAGTGCTCAAGAAGGCGGAGATGAACGCCCCGCGTTACGGCACCGCCCTGAGCCTCGAAGAGGCCAAGGAAGCCGCCCACCGCATCGGTTACCCGGTGCTCGTGCGCCCGAGCTACGTGCTCGGCGGCCGTGGCATGGAAATCGTCTACGACGACAAGCAGCTCAACAAGTACGTGGACCGCGCACTTACCGAGGCCAAGGCCGATACCGTGGTCTCCGGTCGCCTGCCCTCCCCGCTGCTCATCGACAAGTTCCTGCAAGACGCCATCGAAATCGATGTCGACGCACTGTTCGACGGCGAGGAACTATACATCGGCGGCATTATGGAGCACGTCGAGGAGGCCGGTGTCCACTCCGGTGACGCCGCCTGCACCCTGCCTCCGTCCACCCTGTCCGACGACCAGATTCGTCGCCTGCGTGAAGGCACCTACGCCATCGCCAAGGGCTGCCATGTGCAGGGCCTGATCAACGTGCAGTACGCCTTCATGGCCAACACACTGTACGTGATCGAAGCCAACCCGCGCGCCTCCCGTACCGTGCCGTTCGCCTCCAAGGCCACCGGCGTGGCACTGGCCAAGGCCGCCGCCCGCATCATGGCCGGCGAAACCATCGCCGATCAGCGTGCCAACGGTCTGCTGCTGCCCAAGGGCGACGGCGGCGACATCCACCCCGGCCAGCAGGTCGCGGTCAAGGAATCCGTGCTGCCGTTCAAGCGCTTCCGCACCCCGGTGGGCAAGACCGTCGACATCCTGCTCGGACCTGAGATGCGTTCCACCGGTGAGGTCATGGGCTTCGACCGTGACTTCCCGCACGCCTTCGCCAAGAGCCAGCTCGCCGCCTACGACGGTGGCCTGCCGACCCACGGCAACGTGTTCATCTCCGTGAACGACACCGACAAGCGTCAGCTGCCGTTGATCGCCGTTCGTCTCGAGGAGCTTGGATTCAAGCTCTGGGCCACCGAGGGCACCGCCTCCGTGCTTCGCCGTTACGGCATCGAGTCGAACATCGTGGACAAGATCAGCACCCGCGTGGACACCGATCCGGAAGCCCCGGTCGAGGTGCATCACGCTGCCGGATCCGTGGGCAAGAACGTGGTTCAGCTCATCGAGGAAGGCAAGATCGACATGATCCTCAACACGCCGAACTCGCGCGGCTCCCGTTCCGACGGCTACTCCATCCGTGCCGCCGCCATTGCCGCCGATCTGCCGCAGTTCACCACCATCACCGAGTTCCAGGCCGCACTGCTCGCTATCGAGGCCGTGAAGCATAATGATTATCAGATCATGAGCATTCAGGAGCATTCGAAGCAGCTGTTCGAATTGGAGCGACGGGAGTTCTGATGACTACACTCAGCAGTGAGGAATTGCAGGCACAACGTTCGGATTTCGGTCTGCGATTAAGCAATTCAATGGCCAAATACGGGCCGCTGTGTGTGGGCATTGACCCGCATCGCAAGCTCCTCACCGACTGGGGATACAACGTCGACGCCGAAGGCGCCGAACTCTTCTCCATGCGTATGCTGCAGGCCGCCAACGGGCGCGCCGCAGCAGTCAAATTCCAGACGCCGATGTTCGAGCGCTACGGAGCCAAAGGTTTCGAAGCGCTCGAGCGCGTGCTCTACGCGGCACGACAAATGGGCGTCATCACCATCGTCGATTGCCTGCGCGGCGGCCTGTCCACCACGATTTCCGCCATCGCAGACGCCTATTTCAAGCCCGGTGCACCGTTGCTGGCCGACGCCATCACGCTGCTGCCGTACTATGGCGCGCGTTCGTTGAACGGCCTGATTACCGAAGCGCTGGAAAACGGACGCGGCGTGTTCATCGCCTCCCTGACCTCCAACCCGGAAGGCATGAGTCTGCAGACCGCGTTGCGCCAGAGCGGCGATTACAAGGGACGTACCGTGGCCTACGGCATCGCCTCCACCGTGCAGAAGCATAACGTGGATATCGAAGGCATGGGCTCGGTGGGTCTGATCATCGGTGCCACCATCGGCCAATGGATGCAGGATTCCGGCGTGGACCCCTCCAAGTTCACCGGTCCGATTCTTTCCCCCGGTTACGGTTGGCAGGGTGCCGAGGCCAAGGATCTGAAAACCGTGTTCCGCGGTACGCGCGGCAACGTGCTGGTCACCGTGTCCCGCTTTATCGCCTCGCATGGGCCGGATATCGCCGCACTGAGCCAAGCCACCGAGTCGATTGCGCTTGACGTACGTCAGGCGCTGATGGAAGCCACTGTCGAAGGCTCGGAAAACCAGTAATCAGAACGGAATCAGATGTCGCGGCATGCGTACGTGTCTATCTCATCGCGTACGTCGCATCACGATTCATATTCTTCCCTGTTCGTCGGGGCTGTAGCAGTTACCGGTCATCTCGCCGGTGAGCCGTTACCACGTTGGATTCATAATCGCTGCACACCACATCATCTCCGGAGGAACCCATGACTGAAAACACCCATGCTGGCCGTCTAATCGTCCTGACTGGCCCCACCGCAGTAGGTAAGGGCACCGTGGAAGCCAAGCTGCGCGCCGACCACCCCGAAGTGTGGGTGTCCGTCTCCGCCACCACACGCGCTCCGCGCCCGGGCGAGGTTGATGGCGTCAACTATTGGTTCCTCACTGAAGACGAGTTCCTGGCCCGTGAGGCGGCCGGTGAGTTCCTGGAAACTGCAGTGGTGCACGGCATGGCCCATTATGGCACCTTGTTGAAGCCTGTGGAGGAACATCTGGCCGCCGGTGTGCCCACGATTCTGGAAATCGACCTGCAGGGTGCCCGCCGCGTCAAGCAGCGCGCCGCCGAGCTCGACCTCGAAGTGGTGTACGTGTTCATCGCGCCGCCAAGCTTCGAAGAGCTCGAGCGCCGCCTGATCGGCCGCGGCACCGAAACCGCCGAACAGCAGGCCCGTCGCTTGGAGACCGCCAAGGTGGAGCTCGCCGCCGAAAGCGAATTCGACGTCACCATCGTCAACGAAACCGTTGATCAGGCCGCTGCCGACCTCTGGTCCGTCATCGCCAAGGAATACGGGCTGTAAACTACCGCTTTACCACCAACTGCTGGTGGAGGATTTCGGCGCTGTTTTTGGCCGGCGCCTGCTTCCAGCGGATTGCTTCGGATTCGTGATGCTCGGTGACATAATGCCGCATCCATTCGAAGCACTGCTGGGTTTGGATGGCATCGCTTAATGCGCGGTGCTCCTCATTGTCCGCGATGCCGAAGCGTACGATCAGGTCGGCCAGACGGTGATGCCGCTGCGCGGGGAACAGGGCGCGGCTGATCTGCATCGTGTCATAATCCGCGCAGGCAAAGCCGCAGCCGGCGATATGCCGGGTGTTGTAATCCAGGAATCGCAGATCGAAGCTGACGTTATGGCCGACAATCGGCTCAACGGCGGGACCGGCAGCCGGGGTAGCGAGCCATGCGATGAATCGGGGAAGCACCTCGTCAATCGGATCGAGATCGGCCACCATCGCATCGGTGATGCCGGTCAGCGTGGTGATCTGACGCGGAATCGGCCGCAAGGGATTCACCAGCTGCTGGAATTGATCGACGATATGCCCCTCCCGCACGCGCACGGCACCGATTTCCGTGATGGCGCAACTGTTCGGGTAAAAGCCGGTGGTCTCCAAATCCAGCGCCACATAATCGGTGGGGAAGACGGCATCGTCCATGGCGATTCGCCCGCCGGCACCATGATTGGGCTGGGATGGTTGGCCGAAAACGGTAATGCCGGAAGTGGTCACGGAGGCTCCTCATATCAGTCGGTGTTCGGTGACTTATTGTACCGGCAGCCCGGTCTGTCGGTACAATTTTTCCCTCCCGGATTTTCTCGGATATATTGGTTAGGCGGCCGGCAATTGCGCGGCGCATCGGGAAGGGAGCCCAGCTGATGAAACAGATAGTGGCAGGCATCGTGGCGCATGTGGACGCGGGCAAGACCACGCTGTCCGAGGCTCTGCTCTACCGTACCGGTGAGATCCGCAAATTGGGGCGAGTGGATCACGGCGATGCGTTTCTGGACACCAATTCCTTGGAGAAGGCGCGAGGCATCACGATTTTCGCGCACCAAGCATTGGTGGAACACGGCGACCTGCGCCTGACCTTGCTGGATACGCCGGGGCACGTGGACTTCGCAGCCGAAACCGAACGTGTGCTGCGTGTGCTTGATTACGCGATTCTTGTGGTCTCCGGCACGGATGGCGTGCAAGGCCATACCGAGACACTATGGCGTCTGCTGGCCAGATACGGTGTGCCGACGTTCATCTTCGTCAACAAGTGCGACGCCGCCGGATTCGACCGCGAGGCCATTCTGGCACAGTTGCGCAAACGCCTGAGCGATGCGATATATCCGCTGCCGGCAATGGAGCAGTCCACTGAGGCAGCGCGGTACCGTTGGACGCGCTTGCCGAGGATATCGCCACCCTGGACGAGGAGGCGATGAACGACTATCTGGAACATGGCGCGCTGTCCGTGGGCAGATTGCGATCGATGATCGCCGTACGCGAGCTGTTCCCCGTATATTTCGGCTCGGCATTGAAACTCGAAGGGGTCGAGGAATTCCTGGACGGGCTGGAGACGTTCACCCGCGAACGTGAATGGCCGGCTGCCTTCGCCGCACGCGTGTTCAAAATCGCCCACGACGGCCAGCACAACCGTATGACGTGGCTGCGTGTCGCCGGCGGTGCGCTCAAAGCCAAGGAGATCGTCTCTTCGTCCTCGTGTTCGGCGTCATCAGCACCGTCGCCGGTACAGGGGGCTGATGGCACGGTATGGTCCGAGAAAGTCGATCAGGTGCGCATCTACAATGGTGCCAAATTCGAGACGGTCACCGAGGTGCCTGCCGGATCGGTGTGTGCGGTGACCGGACTGACGCGGACTTCCCCGGTGAAGGGCTGGGAGCGGAACCGGACTCTGAATCACCGTCACTGCAACCCGTGTTGACCTACACGGTGTTGCCCGTCGGAGCTGAATCCGATACGGCCGGCACCTCGGGAGCGGCCAAACGCGGTGGCACCGGCCATAACAGCGTGAATCGGGACGATGCCGAGCATGATGCTGCCACATCGGGAACCAGCCGCAATGAGGAGAACGACACTGCCGGCCAGACCGCGGCGGACAATAGCTCGCCGGCCCGTCCCCAGTTCGATGATCTGACCTTGCATAAGGTCATCACCGCATTGCGTGAGCTGGAAGACGAAGACCCGCTGCTGCATGTGGTCTGGGTGGAGCGGTTGGCCGAGATTCATGTGCAATTGATGGGCGCGGTCCAGCTGGAGATCATCCAGCAGACGCTGCACGACCGGTTCGGGCTGGATGTGTCGTTTGGCCCCGGCTCCATCCTGTACCGCGAGACCATCACCGCGCCGGTCGAAGGTGCGGGTCATTTTGAGCCGCTCCGTCATTATGCCGAAGCTCATATTCTGCTGGAGCCGGGGGAGCCGGGCAGTGGAATCACGGTGACCTCGGCCCTGTCTGAAAACGATTTGGATCGCAACTGGCAACGGCTGATTCTGACCCATCTGACCGAGCGTGAGCATCTCGGCGTGCTTGTCGGCGCGCCGCTCACCGATATCAAGATGACCTTGGTGGCTGGCCGCGCGCATCTGAAACACACCGAAGGCGGCGACTTCCGCCAAGCCACATACCGGGCCATCCGTCAAGGGCTTATGGAAGCCAGAGCTGGAGTCAGTGGCCGGCCCGAGACGCCGGTCGAGAGCCGTCCGGACACCGCAGGGGAGGGCAACTGCCGACTGCTGGAACCGTGGTATCGGTTCCGGCTCGAAGTGCCAGCAGACATGATCGGCCGTGCCATGAGCGACATCCAGCGCATGGCCGGCACCTTCGAATCCCCGACCACCGATGGCGAATACGCCGTGATCGAAGGCGAGGCACCGGTTTCCGAAATGCGCGACTATGCGATGGACGTGAACCAGTACACGCACGGCCATGGCCGTTTCTCCGCCACCTTCGGCGGATACAAGCCCTGCCATGACGCCGAGCAGGTCATCGCAGCCGCCGCCTACGATCCCGAAGCCGATCTGGACAACACCCCCGACTCGGTCTTCTGCGCCCACGGTGCCGGCTACCCCGTCAAATGGTACAAGGTCCCCGAATTCGCCCACGTAGATTACACCATGTGAGGTGTTGACTACCAAATCTGCGGCCGAATGAATCCGTTGGCCTCCAAGAACCGTTGAATATCGCGCATCTCCGGCATATTAATGGAATGGGCCATGCCCGGATACACTTGTTCGGTCAACGTGCCGTGCTCGCGCCAGAACTCACCCATCGCCGTCACATCGGCTTTCGGGAAGATGTCGTCCACAGCGCCGTGCCCATAGAATACCGGCGGCTTCAACGCAGCCAGCTCGGCGTCTCCAGAGACCGGCCCCGGAGCCAACCAGCCGGAGCAGGAGACCGCTGCCGCATACCGTTGCGGATTGCATCGCAAAAGATGCGCGGCTAACAGCCCTCCCTGCGAGAATCCCATCGTGACCACCGGCCTGCCGGCAGGGATATTCGCCGCCACCCATGCGTCGATGGCCTCAGCGGCCTCAAGCGCCTGCTTGTCCAACGACTCGCCCTCCGGCACACCCTCATGCGCCCACGAGCCGAACCACGTGTACCCCATGCCATAGGCGATGGGCGCCTGCAGGCTGGCGTAATCGGCGGAACCGGCACCGCAATAGTTCAGCAGATCGGGCAAATCGTATTCATTGGAACCCCAGCCGTGCAACAGCACGAACACCGGAGCGGTTTCGGGACCGGTCAAACGGGTCAGAGCTTTGGTGATCTTCATAGCCTCAGTGTATCCACCGTTTGGGCGACAATAATGCCCTGATGTTCGCCCATCGAGTAACGTCCCATAAGTAATGCGTATAGCGCAGCGGCCGTGCCACGTGTTCTGATACTCTACGATGACACGGCAGGGGGACAGGTATGTTCGGCCCCCGAAATCGTACATGGGTGGCTAAGACCGTTTATGCGCAGGAGAAGAAACGAGAAGCAAAGGAAGGAGCGCGCCCAATGACATTCGATTGGTCGTTCGTGCAGCGTTACGCGCCTTTCTTCGTCAACGGCACATTGATGACCTTATTCATATCCGTGTTTGGCATATTGCTTGCCATCGCGGTGGGTCTGGTCTGCGCTGGCGTGGAAATCGCGCGTATCCCGGTCGCCCGGCAAATCGTGAGAATCTACATCGAACTCAGCCGCAATACGCCATTGCTGGTACAGCTGTACTTTCTGTACTTCGGCCTGCCCAAACTCGGCGTAGTATGGTCCGCCGAAACCTGCGCGATAGTCGGCCTTGGATTCTTGGGCGGTTCCTACATGGCCGAGGCAATGCGCGGCGGATTGGAAGCGGTGCCCAACGTGCAGCGCGAAACCGCGTACGTGCTGGGACTGACTTCCACGCAAACCATCACCCGAGTCATTCTGCCGCAAGCAGTGTCCACCGCCATTCCCGGCGTAGTGGCCAATGTGATCTTCCTGTTTAAGGAATCGAGCGTCGTCTCCGCCATTGCGCTCGCCGACGTGATGTACATGGCCAAGGATCTGATCGGCATGTATTACAGCACCTATGAGTCGTTGTTCATGCTGGTCGTGGCCTATCTGGTGATTCTGCTGCCGATTTCCATCTTCGGCACATGGTTGGAGCGGAGGTTCGATTATGAGCGGCGCTGAAATACTGCTCCAGCCGGGCGTATTCCCACGTCTGTTGCAAGGCCTGTGGGTCACCGTGTGGATAGCCGGCGTATCCGTAGGCGCGTCCATCCCGGTCGGCCTGTTGGTGGGCTGGTTGATGACGCTGAAGAATCCCGTGATCCGGGCCGCGATGCGCATCTACCTCGACTTCATCCGCATTATGCCTCAGCTGGCGTTGCTGTTCCTTGCCTACTACGGTTTTGCTCGATGGTTCGATTGGAATCTCGATGCCACCGGTGCCTGCGTGCTGGTGTTCATCCTGTGGGGAGGCGCCGAGCTGGGCGATCTGGTGCGTGGCGCATTGCAGTCGATTCCCAAAGTGCAGTACGAATCGAGCTACGTACTGGGGTTGAGCCCGTGGCAGACCTTCTCCCGGGTGATTCTGCCGCAGGCTGTTCGCCGTATGCTGCCGGCATCCGTAAACTTGGCGACACGTATCGTCAAAACGACATCATTGGCCGTGCTGCTCGGTGTGGTCGAGGTCATCAAGGTCGGCCAGCAGATTATCGACGCGAACCGATTCCAGTTCCCGACTGGAACCTTGTGGATTTATGGCGTGATTTTCTTTATGTACTTCATCGTGTGCTGGCCGCTGTCCATTGTGGCCCGCCGACTGGAAAAGAGGTGGTCGAATGACTGAACCCGAAACGACCTGCAAGGGTTTCGAGGTGAATCATCTGGTCAAACAGTATGCGAATGCCGACAAGCCGGTGCTGGATGACATCTCCTTCAAGGTGGAGCATGGTTCGGTGCTCGTGGTGCTGGGTCCTTCCGGCTCGGGCAAGTCGACGCTGCTGCGCACCATCGCCGGTCTGGAACCGATTCAGGGCGGCACGATTTCCATCAACGATCAGGTGATCGATGCCGGCAAGCCTGGCACGGAACGAGCCGGACGATCCGACCGGTCCAGTGAACTGCGCACGCGTATCGGCATGGTGTTCCAAAGCTACGATTTGTTCCCGAACAAAACGGTGCTCGGCAACATCACCATGGCGCCGGTGCTCGTGCAGAAACGCGATAAGTCCGAGGTGGAGGCTGAAGCGATCCGGTTGCTTGGCCGCGTGGGACTTGCCGATCGCAAGGACTCTTGGCCGCACGAATTGTCCGGCGGTCAGCGCCAGCGTGTGGCCATTTGTCGTGCGCTGATTCTGCACCCGGAAGTACTGCTGCTCGATGAGATTACGGCGGCTCTCGACCCCGAAATGGTGCGTGAAGTGCTCGACGTGGTGCTCGAACTGGCCAAATCCGGGCAGACGATGCTTATCGTCACCCACGAAATGCAGTTCGCGCGAGCCATCGCCGACCACATCATCTTGCTGGACGGCGGGCGCATCGTCGAGGAATCGTATGATGCGCAGGCGTTCTTCGAACACCCGCAAACCGAACGTGCGCAGCAGTTCCTGCACACCTTCGAATTCGAGTGATTCGATTGTGCCATATCGACGTATTTGAGAAGAAATATCAATAACAACAAGAGAAGGAGAACCCAATGAGTATCAAGGTTGGGAAATCATTCAAAGCACTGATTGCCGCAGGCGCGGCATTGGTAATGGCGGCGTCCATGGCCGCATGCGGTCCGTCGGCAGGCACCCCGAGCGAAGCGAAGTCCTCTGACACGGGCACCAGCTCCAGCGCCAATGCCAAGGCCCGCAGCCTCGACGAGATCAAGAAGAGCGGCAAGATCAAGATTGCCGTCTTCTCCGACAAGGCGCCATTCGGCTACGTGGACAAGGACGGCAAGTACCAGGGCTATGACGTCTACTTCGCCGAACAGCTGGCCAAGGATCTGGGTGTGGAGCCGGAATACACGTCGGTTGACCCGGCTGCCCGTGTGGACGTGCTCACCTCCAACAAGGTCGATCTGGTGCTCGCCAATTTCACCGTCACCGATGAGCGCAAGGAGAAGGTCGACTTCGCCAAGCCGTACATGAAGGTGGCGCTTGGTGTGGTCTCCCCGGAGAGCGCCCAGATCACCGATGTCAGTCAGCTCGACGGCAAGACCCTGATCATCGCTAAGGGCACCACCGCCGAAACCTGGTTCGAGAAGAACGCGCCGAACGTCAAGCTGCAGAAGTACGACCAGTACGCCGATGCCTACAACGCGCTGCTGGACGGCCGTGGTGACGCCTTCTCCACCGACAACACCGAGGTGCTCGCCTGGGCCAAGTCCAACAAGGGCTTCAAGGTTGGCATCACCCACCTTGGTGACGACGACACCATCGCGCCCGCCGTGCAGAAGGGCAACACCGAACTGCTGAACTTCGTGAACGACGAGATCGTCAAGCTCGGCAAAGACAACTTCTTCCACAAGGATTACCAGGAGACTCTGGAGCCGGTCTACGGCAACGAAGTCAACCCCGATGACATCGTGGTAGAAGGCGGAGCCGTCTGACGGACAGTCCGGTGGACTGTCCGTAGGCGACGCCGAGCCGCGGCAGCGGCGAGGTGTGTTGGGCCGGTCGTCAGGCCGTCCATTCTTGCAGGACGGAGAGGTCTGATTATACCCGTCCATAACCAACACATATAGCAACGCCGGCCTTCGGGCCGGCGTTTTGCGTTAAGGTCGTAATCGTGCCGCGCGGGGAACGGCTTCGCGCAGATGACGCAACACTTTAAGGGGGTGCGCAATGACCAGGTTCAACACTCAGCTCGTCCACGGACTGCCGGTTGGAGACAACAACACCGGAGCCGTGAACCCGCCGATCTACAACTCAACGACATATGCCTTCGAGAAGGTTGACGCGATGCCCCGCTATGACTACGCACGAAGCGGCAATCCCACACGTGACTTCCTGGAACAGCAGATCGCCCAGCTCGAGCAGGGAACGCGTGGTTTTGCGTTCGCCTCCGGTCTCGCGGCGATTCACGCGGTGCTGAGCATTTTCAAGCCCGGCGACCGCATCGTGGTCGGTGACAGTATTTATGGCGGATCGTATTCCCAGCTCAATGAGTTCTTCACTCGCTGGGGAATCCTCGTCGAGGCCGTCGACACTCAGGACATCGCAGCATTGGAGGCCGCCGTCAAGGGCGACCGCGCGAACGGCATCGTGCCTGCCCAAGCCGTCTACTTTGAAACCCTGACCAATCCTCTACTCAAGGTGAACGACGTGCGCGCCATCTCCACGGTGGCCCACCGTTTCGGGGCGCTTTCGATTGTGGATAACACGTTCGTGACCCCGTATCTGCAGAAGCCGCTTGCTTTGGGTGCCGATGTGGTGATTCACTCCGCCACCAAGTATCTGGCCGGTCATTCTGATGTGAACGCCGGTCTGGTGGTCGTTTCCGGTGAGGATTTGGCGAGCCGCGTGTACTTCGCGCAGAACCGTTTGGGTGGTGTGTTGGCTCCTGCTGAGTGCGACGCGGTGCGCCGCGGCATTCAGACGCTGGCCCTTCGCATGGATCGTCAGCAGGAGAATGCCAATGCCATCGCCCGCTACCTGCTGGTGCATCCGCTGGTTAAGGCGGTGCATTACCCGGGTCTGCCCGGCGCAGGCGACCAGCGTCTGGCTGCCAAAGGTCTCAAGGGGGCCGGTGGCGTGTTGAGCTTCGAGGTCGTGCCTGGCGTTGATCCGGCTGACGTGCTCAACAACCTGCACCTGTTCCGTCTTGCTGTGTCGTTGGGTGCGGTGGAGTCTCTTGCCGAGCTGCCGTGTCGTATGACGCATTTCGAACTGCCTCGCGAGGAGCGTCTGAAGATCGGCATCACCGATGAATTGGTGCGTCTCGCCGTTGGCATCGAGGACGCCAACGATCTGATCGAAGATCTCGGCCAGGCGTTCGATATCGCTTACGCCCGTTACATCGATCGGCATGCCGACTTCGACGTGTTCCAACAGCTGACTTCGGGGGGTGTTTGCCTGATCTAATTCTTTTCTGCCTATTTTTCTACTCCTGGGGAGCGGCGTCGGTTGTGCCACACCGGAGCCGCTTTTTTATGCTCTGGTTCCGCCTCCGCTGGCAGAGGGCTGTCGGCGTAGCGACTGGGGTGGTTAAGCGGACCGCCCGCATTATGCCAACCGCGATATCACAGCATCCCCGTTACGATGAATACGGTTTGATAGTGCACCGCGTAAAAGTCAAGCGCGGCGGAACAAAGAAAGGACCCGATATGACCATCGACGTCTACGGTGCCACATGGTGTGGCGACTGCCGCCAGGCAAAGAACACTCTCGACAAACTGGGCGCGGCATACACTTGGCACAACATCGAGGAAGAGGAAGGTGCCGCCGACCGTGCCGTGGCGATCAGCGGCCAGATGCACATTCCGGTGGTGCGGTACGATGACGGCTCGTTCCAAGTGGAACCCTCTGCAGTGGATATCAAGAACAAGCTGCAGGAGCTGGGGCTGCTGGCTGACTAGGAATCCGTGGTCTGAGCTGCATAAGGCGTGCGTCATCGATCGGTCTTGATGGCGCACGCCTTATCTGTTTATGTGGATCAGAGAGTAGGGGGGCTTACGCTTCGGTGCCCACTACTGTTCCAATTGCCGGGCTTTGACCCCAATGCGATTTCGGTAGTCGGCAAGCATATTGGCAAGCGTAACTTCCCTCATGGAATCCGACATGGCTTTGGCCACTGGAGCATACGCATCTTTGAGAACGTCGTGGATATTCCGAGCCACGGGGCATGTGTGATTTCCTCTCTCGTGGATGCCGATCACATCATCGAGGTTCGTGGATTCCACTGCCTGATAGATATCGAGCAGAGTGATTTCCTTGGGGGGTGCGGGCAAGTTCGGCACCGCCGGTTCCGCGTGCCACTGTGATGAGCCCCGCGCGTTTGAGCGCTCCCAAGGCGTTACGAATGCTGACGGCGTTCGTCCCGGTGCTTTCGGAGAGCAGCGCGCTGGGCGCCGATCGTTATTTCGACTATCGCATCGAGAACTATGCTGAAGCTCTTTCTGACGCACCGGTTGACCATGTCATCGACACCTTAGGCGAAACGGCAAAGTTGCTATCCGGATGGAGCGACCGAGCGTCTTTGCGCTGATTGCTGATTTGATATGCGTTATCGCCAGATATGAAAAGAGAACCATGACTCCCTTTTGATGAGATTGTCTGAAGGTCAACGATTGGTCCGGATGCAATATGTGTCCGAGGAAGTTTCTGAAGCGTTGGTGTCGCAAATTACTAAAGGGTTCGGCATCGATGTCAACATAATCTTTGGAGATATCGACATCGTCGCGGATACCCCGATAGGGGCATCGTGGCCATTTTCGATGGTGAACCGGTACGGATTGACGCGGCTTTGAATTATTTGAGGCAGCGTAATATTGCGGCCGAGGTGCTGAAAGAGGGCTGGGCAGCTTGGTGTGTTCCGGCATTCGGCGGATATTCTATAGCCATTGCTTATAAGCGCGCATTGACAATTGCGATACCGATGTGCCGGTGTCGCGTACCATGACTTGCTAAGTTCGGGAATAGAGTCGAGCCCGCCACAATAGAGCGGCATGAGGAAGAAGGATTAATGGACGTTGATTTCCGAACGCAAGCCATCCACGCCGGCTACGAGCCGCTGGATAACGGCCGTGCCGCTGTGCCGCCAATCTATGCCTCGGCCGCATTCGACCTGGGTGACGCGGCGCGCGGCGATGCGCTCGCGGGCGGTGACATCGACGGCTTCGAGTACTCCCGTGTGGCCAATCCCACTGTCGATGCACTGGAAAAGCGGCTTGCCGCGCTGGAGGACGGTATCGGCGCCGTGGCTGTCGGCTCAGGCATGGCCGCAGCATACTGATTGGATGCCGCACTTTTTTATAAGAAGCCAGCATGCACACATAGTGAACAGTTGTACACATATGCGTACGATGTCTACCGCTTTGTTTTGAACGCTGATACGATGGAAATCACGAGTCGAGGCCGAGGGCGGTTTCGACGTGGGTGAAGGGAAAACATCATGGCCGTATTCTTTGCTGGTCCGCTGATTATCATCGTGCTACTCATTGTTCTGCTGTCTGCCGCACTCTTCGTCGTGCCGCAGCAGCAGGCGTACATCATCGAACGCTTCGGCAAGTTCCTTAAGGTGCAGTTCGCCGGCATCCATATCCGCATTCCGTTTGTGGACCGCATCGCCATGAAAACGAACATGCGCGTCAACCAGCTTAACGTGCAGCTGGAAACCAAGACGCTCGACAACGTGTTCGTCACCGTGGTGGCCTCCACCCAGTTCCGCGTGAACCCGAACGATGTGGCCACCGCCTACTACGAGCTGCGTGACCCGGCCGGTCAGCTGCGCTCCTACATGGAGGACGCGCTGCGTTCCGCTATCCCCGCACTGTCTTTGGACGATGCCTTTGCCCGCAAGGACGATGTGGCGTTCGACGTGCAGAAGACCGTGGGCGCCGAAATGAGCCGTTTCGGCTTCACCGTGGTCAAGACGCTGATCACCGCCATCGACCCGAGCCCACAGGTCAAGAACGCGATGGACTCCATCAATGCCGCCCAGCGTGAAAAGGAAGCCACCCGTCAGCGTGCCGAGGCCCAGCGTATCCAGATCGAGACCCAAGCCGCCGCCGATGCGGAGAAGACTCGCTTGCAGGGTGAGGGCCAGGCCAATTACCGCCGCGAGATCGCCAACGGTATCGTCGACCAGATCAAGAGTCTGCAGGCTGTGGGCATGAACATCAACGACGTGAACAACGTGGTGCTGTTCAACCAGTACCTCGACGTGATGCGCTCGCTGTCCGAATCGAACAACACCAAGACCGTGGTGCTGCCCGCCTCCACGCCCGGCGGTTATCAGGATCTCTACGAGCAGGTCACCAAGGCCATGCTCACCGCTTCCGAGACGAAGTAATCACCCCGTTTGCGAATCCCCATCCATCGATAGTGAAGCCCCTCCAAGCGAGGGACTTCACTATCGCTATGCCTGAAGGAATGCCGGAATGGCCTCGGCCGCCGCGTATCCCTTGCGATACATCATTTCCAGGCCCTCGAAGTTCTTCTTCAGGGTGTTGAGACCATACAGGTCTTCGGGTGCGAGGATCAGCACTTTGCCTTCCGCCTCGTAATGCTTGGCGAGTTCGAGTTCGTCGTTGTAGGTCTTGTAGCGCATGCGCAGCTTCTCGGCCGCGGCGGGGTGGGAGCGTTCGAGGATGCGGGCCGGAGCCAAATCCTTCTGCTGCTTGCGCACTTCGTCACGCAAGCGGGACAGAATCAGAATCACGCGATCGTAGCCGTCCTCCAGCGCCTTCTGCACCGGCACCGGATCGGCGATGCCGCCATCGAAATACGGCACGCCATCCACCACATACGGCTCGCAGGCCACCGGCACGGCGGACGAAGCCTTGATGATGTCGAAATCATCAAAACGCACGCGCGATTTGTCGAAGTACTTGGTCGAGCCGTCCTCGGCATTGCAGGCCACCACGGTGAACCCGGTCTCATTGGCCTCGAACGCCGCGAAATCCAACGGATTCTCGCCATCGTGATTGCTCAGCGTGCCGTAGATGTAGTCGAGGTTGGCAAAGTTGTGGTTCTTGAAGAAGCTTTCCGCACTCGCGTACTCCTTGCGGAAGGCGTACTTGGTGTAGAAGGTGTGGTTGCGGCCGTGCTGGCGTGCGATGAATGAGGTCATATTGGCCGCGCCGGCGGAAACGCCGTAGCACATATCCACGTCGATGCCGTCCTCCAGCATGCGGTCCATAACACCACAGCCGAAAATCGCGCGGAACCCGCCGCCGACATCAATCATCGCCGTCTTTGTCATACCAACCCCCTGTTCACTTGAATCTGGTATGAGCTTACGCGTGCTGCACGGACAACGATATGGGCAGTGTGCTGTGAATTTGTCTGGTTCTTCCTTGGCTTCCCTCAGAGAGGGGAGCCAAGAACGGCTCATACGTTCAGCAATTTGCGTGACAACTCGGCAATCCGTTCGGACGGATCGGAATTGGCGAGCTCCACGCCGCCGGTCGCGTCTTCGGGTGCCAGTTTGCCCAGGGACTCCAACACCACGCCCAGATGGCGCACGGTACCCTCATTGCCGTCGATGACAGCAGCCCGTTCGGGCAGCAGCTCGCGGAAGTAGTCGCGGTAGAACACGAAATGCGTGCAGCCCAGCACCACCGAGTCGATATGCTCCATGTCGTACTGGTCGAAGTAGCCGTGCAGCGTGCGCATCACCAGGTCATGGTCGCCGAGCCGCCCGGATTCCACGATCTCCACCAAGTCGGGGCAAGGCTCCTTGAAAATCGTGTTGTTGGAATCGAATCGATCCATCAGTTTGGCGAACTTCCGCTCACGCAAGGTCAGGGGAGTGGCCGCCACAATCACCCTCTGGGGAATATGATGCGGGTCGGAAGGCACGTCACCACGGTCGCACGCCACTTTCAGGGCCGGCTCCATGCCGATGATCGGAATATCGTAGTGTTCGCGCAAATCGTTCACCGCGGCGGAAGTGGCGGTGTTGCATGCGATGACCACGGCCTTGACGCCTTGACGCACGAACCGTTCGACAATATCGAAACTCAGGGCCCTCACTTGTTCAGGCGTCTTGATGCCGTACGGTGCGTTGGCCGAATCACCAAAATACAGCACATGCTCGGCCGGCATATCCTTGGCGATTTGGCGAGCCACGGAAATACCGCCAAGACCCGAATCGAATACGCCGATTGGAGCCGAAGAGCTCATGCCTGAATCCTCCTATAGCCATGCCTGCAACCGTATGTTGCCGCGACCGATCACAAAGCCGATTGTTTTGCGGTGTTGTTTCGCTCCCTAGAGTACTCTGAAAGCCATGAGTCTTCCGCAACGAGTAACCAAGACACACGCAACCGGCAATGATTTCGTGGTATACCTCGACAAGTCCGGCAAATTCGAGCCTACCGCCGATGAGGTCCGATTCCTGTGCGACCGTCACTTCGGCATTGGCGGTGACGGCCTGATTCGCCTGACACGGCCTGATTTCGTGTCTGATTTAAGCGATGATCAGCTTTCGGACGTACTGGCCGGGGGCACGAAATGGTTCATGGACTATCGCAATGCGGATGGATCGTTGGCGGAGATGTGCGGCAACGGTACACGCGCCATCACCTTGTTCGCTCAGCGTGAGGGGGTGGCCGACTCCACCGAGCCGTTCCGCCTCGGCACCCGTGCCGGCGTCAAGATTCTGACGCCACGCGGCAATATGAGGCCGTACGGAGCCAACGTGTTCCAGGTCGAAATGGGGGAGTGGAAGATCGGCGAAACCGACGCCTACGAGGTCACCATCCCCGGCACTGAGGGCTCGGCGCGCGGTACGTTCGTGGATATGGGCAACCCGCATGTGGTCGCGGTGATCGAGGATGCCTTCGCGTCCCTGCCAGTGGTTGAATCACTGGATTTGGTCACCAAACCAGTGGTGGCTCCGGTCATCGAATCCGACCAGAACGTGGAATTCGTGCGGGTCGACGACATCGACCAGAACACCGGCGTGGGTGAAGCCACGATGCGCGTCAACGAACGTGGCTGCGGCGAAACCCTGTCCTGCGGCACCGGCCTGTGCGCCACAGGCATTGTGCTGCGGGCCAAGACCGGCATCAGCCACTGGGACATCACCGTACGTGGCGGTACCCTGCGCGTGGACGTCACCGACAGCGACGTAAAGCTGACCGGAGCAGCCACGCTGGTCGCCGATATCGATTTGTTGTAAAGGAATCAGGCAGCGAACAGGGCCGCGCCTTCGGTGACGATGATGAGTACCACGATCGCCACGATCCACAGTATATCGACCATGAGGTCGATGTTGAGGCGGTAATACTTATTGAGTCCGGCCGGCACCGCCGCGACCTCAGCCTCACCGTCGCTATCATCAGCCGCCACAGCCTTACGTGACGGCAATTCCTGCACGGCCACGGTCGCATGGCTCAACGCCATGAACTGGATGGTGGTGGAGAACATCAGGGTCAGGCACCACGGGCACAGCGTGTGAATCACGAACAGCGACTGCGTGCTCAGCCAGTACGAGTAAGCCAAAGCGGCCAGTCCGCCCAGCCACGTGCAGGTCGCGAACCAACGCGGCACCTTCACGCGCGCCAGACCGATCACCGCGATGGTAACGAACACCGATTCGGCGGCGATGCCGAAGAACGCGTTCGGATAGCTCAGCCCGCCGAATTTCACGATTTCCGCCTGCCAGGACTGGGCCACCGCCGAACAGGACACCGCCGAGTTCAGATCGCAGCCGAGCGCGGACTCCGGATGCCGAGCCAATTGCAAAGTCTCAGCGGACAGAATGAGCGAGGCCCCCAACGCCACTGCCGAGGCAATCAGCATGATGAGATATGTCCAAGTGGCACTGTGGCGCCATCCAATCAACGGTCGTGCCTCCGCCAAGCCAAGCGGCGTGGTGTTCGTGGTGCTGGATGATGTGTCGGTTGCGGTGTTACGAGTCATCATGTCCCTTTCGATAGCGCTGCGCTCCAGATTAGCCTCTGCGGTTGTCAGCTGGGTGCCGAATGTCTGGTTTCGGCCGTTGGCAGAAGGTGACGACCTGTCTGCGCCTTGCGTGGGAATGCTGAAATGAGGTTACGATGGAAGGTATGACTGGATATGTGATGCCTTTGGAACCGCCCGCCGTCGGGTGGGACATCCACTGCCATACCGCCTTCTCGGATGGCACGGAAACGCCGGCCACGTTGGCCGAACAATCCAAGGCATTGGGACTCAAGGGCGTGGCCATTTCCGATCATGACACCACCGCCGGCTGGCCGGAGGCCGAAGCCGCGGCTCATAGGGTCGGTTTGCCGTTGCTCCGCGGCACCGAGATCACCGCCACGGATGAGAACGTCTCCGTGCACATGCTCGGCTACCAGTATGATCCCACGAATCAGCACATCACGGACTTGTTCGCCAATACTCGAGCCGCACGGTTGCAACGCACGCAGCGCATGGTCGAATTGTTGTCTCGTGATTATCCGATTACCTGGCAATCCGTGCTCGCCCAAGTCAAGGAGGGTGGCAAAACCACCATTGGCCGGCCTCACATCGCTGATGCTTTGGTGAGTGCCGGCGTATATCGGACTCGTTCGGAAGCGTTTGCGGATGCGGTCAGCGCCTCATCCAAATACTATATTCCCACGCCTTCGCCGACCTCTCATGAAGTGGTGGCCGCCGTCAAGGGAGCGGGCGGTGTGATTCTGATTGCCCATGCCGGTGATGTGAGCCGTAACCGCAGACTGTTGTCCGATGACCAGATCGAGGCATTGATCAGCGAAGGACTGGACGGGCTGGAGGTATGGCACCGTGGCAATTCACCGGAGCAACGAGAACGGCTGCTCACCATCTGCCGCCGGCACCAGCTGCTGGTCACCGGTGGGTCTGACTGGCATGGCAAAGGCAAACCGAACAAACTGGGGGAGAACCTCACCGACGAGGCCACTGTCGAAGAGATCGTTCATCGCGGCGTGCTTCCGCTATATCGGTGATTCAGCAATACAAAAGCGGCCTTGAGATAATGCCCAAGGCGCTTATGCGCGATTCATGGTCACAGCGTGCCGAAGCCGACGGCGTGCTTGGTTTCGGAGCCGATGATCGCGTAACCGAGTGCCTTGGCGGGCACGATGATGCGACGGCCCTTGTCATCGGTCAGATCGATCGTCGCGTTGTCGGCCACGGCCTGCGCGATGGCCTGGCTCACATTGTCGCTGATTCGTCGGTGCTGAAGTTCACCGGTCGTGCCACGTTCTGAATGCCCAGTTCGATATCCATATAAGGCTCCTTGTTCTGCCGTCTTTGTGACGAACATCATGGTAAGTGGCCGTCGCCGGCCGAGGTTCTGTACTCTATTGTGCCGCGTGTCTGCGTCGTCATGTGCGGTGTTACGCGCTCGGCGTGGCGCGGAACACCGCACACGACATTATTTGGATGATGTGGACGATTCGGCCAGCGGATTGCCCTCGCTGTCATACCCGTCCAACCCGGCACGGGCATCGCGCAGAGCGCGTTCTTCCCGCTCCAACAGCGGAATCACCGTGGTTTGGGCACTCGAGGCTCCGTACTGAACGAGACTGTCCGGAGTATCGTCATTCACCGCATCGTCGGTCGGGGCGGCGGATTGAGACGCAGGGGAAGCGTCGGTTGACGTCGTGCCGCTATGCCCGTTCATACTGAGGAGCTCCTTCAGCGTGATCGTCACCGAAGAATGGGAAGCGCCATGTGAGGGCTGCGGTTTGGTCGATCCCGTACCGGTTGCGATGCCGGAGACATTCGTTTGCGGGTGATTGGCGGTCCGGTCAGCATCGGGTTCGACTTCCGGGGTAAGATCCACGTCGCCAGCGGCCACGATGTCAGCGGAACCGGTGCGATCGGGATCGGGCGTGTCGTCCGAGACCTCGGCCGCCGCGGTACCGGTGTCGGACTGCTGCGGTTGTGCGGGTGCCTGATGACGGTCGTCCTGCAACAATGTGCCGACGGTGATTGTGGAAGGCAAACCGGGCTTCGTTGACGAGGCGGCGGCCGACCCTGCGGCTGGGGCCGGTGCCGGAGTGTGCTTGATCACGCCCAACTGGTGTGCGAGTCGTTCGACCTGTGCCTTGAACTGCATGATGTGATCGTTGTCCGCACGGTTCAACGCCTGAATGAATTCGCCCACCTGTTCCATCTGCAGCCACAGGTTGGCCCTGAGCATGATGAGATCGTCAAGTCGAGAGCCCATCATGCGGCCGTATGCGGAAAGCACGGCGTTGCGATGGGATTCGTCGAGCTTGCCGAAAATCCAGGCAAGGTCTCGTGCCGGATCGTTGACCTGCATATCCTGCCAGTTGGTCACCGTGGTGATGGTGGAACCGGAGAACAGGAAGTCGCCGTCGGAAAATCCGCCGTGAACCGTGCAGGTGGAGAACGACCACAATCCCTCGGTGTCCATGATGCGCGCCCAGCTGTCGGTGATTTCTTGGGGAACATGGCCGGCGGAGCGTAAGCGGCGAATCCAGGCGGTCAGCTGCGAACGAATCTGACCGGTGGTAACTACCGGATATTTGGCATTGGCCAGAAAAGTCGAAGGCAGGCGATGAATGGCTCCGATGGCGGTGCCGACGGCCGCGCAGTCATCCAATGTCAACAGGTCGAGAGGCCGCGCCTGGCCATCACGGTGGACGGCAATCATCACGGTCGTCTCGCCTGTGGGACCGGGCTTGCGCGGGGTCAGCGGTGTGGACTCCGCCTGGGTCTGCTGCCCCACGGCCTGTGCGGTGGCCGTCTGGCCGGGTCGGGAAACGTCTCCCGGGGCGAACGCGACCACACGGTCCATATCGAAGCCGAGGCCACCAGGCTCGCGCGCGGCTGCCAGTGTCTGCGCCGCTTTCACACGGCGAATCAGACGCGTACGCCCTTCCTTGGTGTCAGTGGCGTATACGTCGTACAACTTGCCTGAGGCATCTTGAATCACGGTCTGATCGATGCCTTTGGCCTCGTCGGTTGCGCTGGCCTGCACGTTCTCGCGTACGCCGGCCACCCCCAGATTCGGCAGGACGGCTGAGGCGAGTGCCGCCAACATATAATCGCTACGTTTCATCACCCTTCCACACTAATACATCCGTGGCGATTCGCACCGCAGAATGACACGCAAAACGCATGATTCTGGCGATGTTTTGTCGTGAGCCCGATTCAGCCATAGGCATGAGTCGTGCCGTGAGCGCGAATCGTGCCACAATGGACGCATGGAACAGGCGCAGGGGATTCTTGAGGGGCTCGATGAGCGGCAGCGTACCGCCGCGACTACGTTGCAAGGGCCGGTGCGCATTATCGCCGGCGCAGGTGCCGGTAAAACACGCACGGTCACGCGGCGAATCGCCTATGCCTGCGCCACCGGGGCATGGAAGCCGGAGCGGGTGCTTGCCGTCACCTTTTCGGTAAAAGCGGCGGCGGAAATGCGCGCACGATTGGGCCAGCTCGGCGTAGGGGGAGGTACTGGACGTTCCGGTTCGGGTGCGGGAACTGCCGGAGTCACGGCCGCGACCTTCCACTCAGCGGCATTGCATCAGCTCAACAGCGTCTGGGCAGACATATGCGAGGCTCCATTTCCGCATGTGATCGAAGATCAGCGTGACGTCGTCTCCCGCGCGATCATCCGCGCCACCGCACGTACCGATGCCGATCCGCTGACCGTTCGCGATGTGCTCGCCGAAATCAATTGGGCCAAAATCTCGTTGGTGGCGGTGGAAGATTATGCCCGGGCATGTGCCATCGCCCATAGGCAGCCGCCCGCCGGACTCGACACCGCTCGGTTCGCCGACGTCTACAGCGCCTACGAGCAGGAAAAGACCTCGCGTGGCGAAATCGATTTTGACGATATTCTGTTGCTCGTATGCCATATCATGGATGGTTTTCCCGAAGCCGCCGCCCAAATTCGTTCCACCATCGGCTGGCTCACCGTCGACGAGTATCAGGACGTCTCGCCCCTGCAACACAGGCTACTGACCCTGTGGCTGGGCGGGGGAGGACCTGACGGCAAGAGCGCAATGAACCGCAACGTATGCGTCGTGGGCGATCCGGCCCAGACCATCTACTCGTTTGCCGGTGCCTCCAGCTGGGATCTGCTGCGTTTCGCCGATGAATTCGGGCCGCTCGCCGCCGATGTCAATCTCAACACCGACTATCGTTCGACGCCGGAAGTCGTGAACCTCGCCAACCGGGTGCTTGCGGCCGCGCCGAACCGTGAGGATTACCTGAAACTGGTTTCCGCCCGTGAATCCGGTCCGCGCGTTACCCGAACCGCTTATGAGAGCGATATGGAAGAGGCACAGGGCGTGGCGGCACGCATAGCCCGGTTGGTTGCCAACGGGGCCAAGCCGTCCGATTGCGCGATCCTCACCCGCATCAACGCCCAACAGCCGGTATTCGGTGCCGCCTTGCGCGCTGCGAGACTGAAATATCGCGTCCGCAAGGATTCGGGATGGCAATCATCCGCGCTCGCCGACGATGCCGCGTCCAAACGCGCACTATTGGAGGCGATGGGTTTGGACGCCACCGGACTTGCCGCAAACGACGATCTCGGGGTTACGATTTCCACGATCCACGCATCCAAGGGTCTGGAATTCAAGCACGTGTTTCTGATCGGCTGTTCGGAAGGGCTCTTGCCGTATGGTTCGCCGGAAACGGGGGATGCGCTGGAAGAGGAACGCCGGCTTATGTATGTGGGCATCACCCGAGCTGAGGATTCGCTGCATTTGTCGTATGCACGGACCAAGGATGGTTATGGAGCGCAGCGCAGACGCCCATCACGTTTTTTGTGACGGGCGTCTGTAATGCATACTGAATGCTCCTGAACGTTCAGGAGCGGGAATTGGCTGAAGGCCGGTTGACTATGCCTGCGTATCCTCCGAGTTGCCGTTTTCACCGTCTTCGCCATCTTCGCCGAGCAGCTTGGACAGTTCGGCATCCCAATCGATATCGCCGGTCTTGCCATCTGCGGCAGGGTGAGAAGCGGAACCGTTGGCATCGGAAGAAGAACCTGAAGGGGCGTCGGATGACGGAGACGCGCCATCTGCGGGCTTGTCGCCAGGCAGCGAAGGCAGCAGATCGGGATGCGACCACTTGGCGTCACGGCCTTCAGGGCCTTCGGCGGCGGTGATCATCTCCCATATCCCGGTGGCCTCGCGCATGCGCTTGGGACGCAGCTGCAAACCGAGCAGACTTTCGAACGTACGCTCGGCGGGGCCACCCATCGCGCGCTCGCGGCGCATCATCTCACGCAACTGTTCGATATGAGGCAGATGGGCCATACCGGCGCGCCACACCACGCAATCCACCCAGCCCTCGACCATCGCCAGCAGCGATTCCAGCGAAGCCAGCGCCTCGCGCTGTTCGGGAGTGTCGGGGATGCCGACCTTGGTGAGATTCACCGCGCCGGAAATCGACTCCGGATCCATCGACGTGGCGTCACGCAGCTGTTCCTCCATCGCATCCAGATCGATGGAGATGCCGCGTGCGTACTTGCCGATGAGCGCCTCGAAACGCGGCATCAGCCACGGTACCGAGGCGTACAGGCGGGCGTGAGCCATTTCCTGCAGGGCCAGGAAGGAAAGCACTTCAGATTCGGGGATTTTCTCGGTGGTCTCGAATCCGGAGAGCGCAGCCTCGAACGCGGCGGCGTCGGCGGCATCGGCGGAAGCATCAGAGCCGGAGACTTGGGCGGTACCGTCAGTTGCCGGAGTATCGCTGTTGCCGGCCGAAGTGAAGCCAATGGGATTGGCAGAAGCGTCGGTGGATGTGGAGAACGGATTGACCGAGTCGGTTGAAGTGCCGGCCGTGTCGGCCTCGGCCGCAGAAGCCTCACCGTTCAGCATCTTCGCGTATTCGGTGGCGTTCTGGGCAATCAGTCCACCAGCCGGGTTCTTCAGCAACGCGATGCCCTGATCGAAGCTGCCATGCACTTCATGGCTCAGATTGCCGGCCGCATGCCCCAACTGCATGGCAAAGGACGTGTTGCCCAGCAGCTTCATCAGTTGGGCTGGGTCTTTCATACCGTCGGGAATCGGAATCGGCACCGGTCCGGCGAACATGCCGGCAATCTCGCCATCGCCGAACGCGCCGCCAAGACGCTCCGAAATCACCGAAGCCAAAGCGTCGTTCATCGACTCGGCCACAGGAGCTGCGAACTTCGCCCACTGGTCGATGGTGCCCTCCACCCAGCCGGCGCGGGTCAGCACATCCGGATCGCCGGGCGCGGGATTGAACTCGCAGGCGGTATCCAGCCACAGGTTCGCCTCACTCATCGCGCGGCGAGCCGCCTCGCCATCCACGGCGGACACGCTGGATGCAGAACCGGAGGCGTTGGCCTGCTGCAAGGCAATCGACTTGGCGAGCTTGACGTTGATCGGCCCTTCCTCGACAGTGCGCTGCATATCGCCCATCGTGTTGAGTCCGCCGGCGCTGAACGCGGCCATCATCTGCTGGACTTCGGATGGATTGGGCAGTCGGCTGGGGTCCTGACTCATCAGCTGTTCACGGATCTCCTCAGGCAACTGGCTGATCTGCTGCCAGGCCATCTCACCCTGAATGGGGCCGAAGCATTTGATCAGCCACTCGTGAATCGCGTTGTCGTCCATGCGTATCCTTCTTTGCCGCGGTGTGTTACCCCAAGTGTAGGGTCTGCCCGGGCCTGTTCGCTTGTGGCCGAGCAATATTTTCGGTTTATGTTCGTTTTCGGCCGATTTCGGCCCTCCGCTTACACTGTAGGGTATGTTTGCACGCCACAGGAATCAGGAACCAGACCTCGTCCAGGAGCAGGAGAGCCCGACTGCGGATTCGGAAGCGGGAGATGAGCACATGCCATCGTTCGAAGTGAAGCATGATTCGCGCCTATCTCGTGGAATCAGCCGTGCTCGGGCCTATGCGGCCGCTCGTCCGAAACGCCATTTCGTCGGTGCATTCGCCGTGTTGCTTGGTGTGGTGATTCTGCTGCTGCCCAGCCCGTACGTCATCGAGATGCCCGGACCCACCCAGGATGTGCTGGGCAAAGTTGAGGATGGTGCGGTTATCGACATCACTGGTACCGGCGTGACGACGTATAAGGATTCCGGCAAGCTGCTGCTGACCACGGTGAACGCGTCCGGCGTGCCCGGGTACCCGATCATCAACGCGCAGGCCGTCTGGGGTTGGTCCAATCCGCAGGTGGAGGTCATGCCGCGTGAGGCCACGGTACCGGTGGGCCAGAGCGCGGACCAGTATCAGAAGAAAGTCGAACAAGACATGGCCGGTTCCCAGGATTCGGCCAGTGCCGTCGGTCTGGCGTATGCCAAAGCCCATGCGGACGAACTGGGCATTGACGCCAGTGCATTGCAACACGCCAAGGTGACGATGCACGTGGACAGCATCGGCGGGCCGTCCGCAGGCATGATGTACACGCTCGGTCTCATCGACAAACTCACCCCCGCCAACGAGAGCGGCGGCAAGACCATCGCCGGCACCGGCACCATAGACAAGGACGGCAAAGTCGGCAGAATCGGCGGCATAGAGCTGAAGATGCTTGGCTCCAAGCGCGATGGCGCCACATGGTTCCTGGCCCCCGCGTCGAATTGTTCGGATGTGGCCGGCCGCGTGCCGGATGGTCTGCGCGACGTCAAGGTCGCCACGCTGGACGAGGCGTATCAGGCGTTGGTGGCCATCGGCAAGGGGCAGGCCGACGATTTGCCTCATTGCGAGGCCTGACATGCGCGGCCAGTCGTTGTTTCTGATGAGACGACTCGCATGGGTCTGCCCACAATGCGGCGATTTTCGGCCGCGTTAACGCATTTGTTCGCGAAGACTTGCTAATGTGTCCCCTGTGAATCAAACGGCATCACAGAACGCTGAAGAATTTGGTTTCGAGCCCGGCGATATCGTCCAGGAGTGGCTCTGGGACGACGACGTGGACGATTCCATTCGTGCCCAGATTGAAGAGCTCACGGGCGAGGATCTCGTGGACGAGGACTACGACTCCGCTGTGGACGGCGTCATCGTATGGTGGCGTGACGGCGATGATGAGGACGAATTGTCCGATACGATCGTTGACGCCTACGCGGTACTGGGCAATGACGGCCCGCTGTGGATACTGACTCCCAAGCCCGGCCGTCCGGGTGCCGCCAGCTCCTCCACCGTGCAGTCCGCCGCACAGACCGCCGGTATGAACGCCGCCACCCCGCTGACCGTCAGCTCGGACTGGAACGGCATCCGCCTGCGCGCATTCGGCAAAGGCCGCTGATAAACCTCAATCAATACGCTTGACTTTAAGCGTGTTGACCGGCGTCGCGTGCTGCGTAGTGCTGCTGGGCGTGACTGAATGTCATTGCGATTGAGCGCTACGGCACGCGTATGCGACACCACGTGTCGCGTAGTGCCGGCCATACGCTATTGTTGTCATTTGCGGGCAATTAGCTCAGTTGGTTAGAGCGCCACCTTTACACGGTGGATGTCGGGGGTTCGAGTCCCTCATTGCCCACTTTCATTTTTTTTCATCACTTCATGGAATCCCCTCATTCCACGGATATAGGCTGTGACGATATTCCCTGACAGTCTTCGGCAAGGGTTCTGAAATCTCAATGAGATGCGTGCAGAAGGAAACCGGCAGTACTGCTACAAAATCGTGAATTTCGGTTTTCTTGGTCAGATGCGTCTCAATAGTCACGTAAAGTTGTGGCAGAGTGTTTATATCCAGCAGGAGGTCGAATAGCCGATGGCGCAGGAACTTCGTGAAGGGGACGGCAAGTCGGGCATCGCACGTGCGGGCAAGCGCAAGTGGGGGTATGACCCCGCTCAGGTGGACGCTTTCCTGGAGCGCGCCCATGCTTTGTATGACAGCGAGGGCATGAATCTCACCCAGCATGACATTCAGAACGTGTCCTTTGATTTGCGCAAGAACGGCTATGTGATCGCACAGGTTGACGCCGCGCTTGGACGTCTGGAACGTGCCGTGGTCGATAAGCAGACCACATGGGAGATCGCACAGCATGGGCGTGTGACGTGGAAGGCGAAGACCGAGAAGCTGTATCACGAAGTCCAGAACCATGCGGAGCGTAACGAGCGTGAACGCTTCAAGTCCGGAGCGCCCAAGCAGCCTTCGTACGATAAGAAGCAGGTGGATCGTCTGGTCGACCAGATTGTGGACAAGGCGGCGGCCGCATTGGGCGTTGACGGCGTTACCGAAGACGATGTACGGTCTTTGGCCGATCTCAATGCGAATACGGTCAACAATGTGATCTTCACCCAGCGCAAGGGCAAGAAAGGCTATGACGAGCGACAGGTCGATTACTTCCTGAACGCCTGCGTACAGTTGCTGAGTCGCTTGGAATCCTATGCCCGTGTGGCCGATTTCGTGTCCGGCGAGCCTGCGGCTCCTGCCCAGACCGCCACGAACGTGACCGTTCAAGCGAACGGCGTCTCACCGTTGTTCGCTTCCGGAACGCAGCGCCCGGCAACTGACGAACGTTTTGCTCCGGCTGCCGTTGCTCATGACGAATCATTCGATGCCCTGCATCAGGCCGAGCAGAGCTTGTTCACGGCTCCGGTTGCTCCCGCAACGCCGGCCGCGGCGGCGCCGATCTCCTATGCGCCGGCTCCTGCATCGTTCGATGCTTCCACAAGCACCAATAGCACCAATGCGGAACAGCCGGTTTCCTTTGCTCCCGCAGCATACCTGGTGCATGCGTCCAACGAGTCTGCGGCGAAGCCCGTCTCCGAGACGCCTTCCGTGGCTCCTACCGCAGTTGCTGCGGCTGAGCCTCCCGTCAGTGCCCCGTCCGCGCCGGTTTCCGGTGTGACCGCTGGCAGCGTCCCCTCGTTTGCTCCGGCACAGGCAGCTCACGAACCCGCAGCTCCGTCATTGACCCCGTCGGTGTTCGCGGAACAGCCCGTGGATATGGTGCAGAACGATTCCTCTTTGGCCGCTCTCGCCCACATGGCTGCGGTTTCTCAGGAACCTCCGGCAGTGGATGCACCGTCCTTCGCTCCTAAGATGCCCAGCCTTGATGCACCGAATGCGCTGAAATTGAATGAGGTACCGGGTTCGGTTTCATCCCCGGCACCCTCCGCCCCGGCAGTACAGCCTGTGAATAGCACTGCTGACGAGGCTGCGTCCGCTGCTATGCCGGTCTCCTTTGCTCCCACCAGCAAGCCGGATCGTAACACGAACTCCATTCCGGTTCGCGTATCCGATAGTCAGCCTGCAGACAGCACGATCTCCCGTCCGGCTGCGGAATCATCTGAATACGTTGCCGCCTCCCATGACACGGAAGCAGCTCAGCCGTCACAGGATAAGCACGATTCCAGCGATTCGTTCCCGCTGCTGTTCCCGCTTGGCGGTAACTTCGATTCGGATATCCCCGACCTGTCGTTCCCCACACTGAACAATGACGATACGAAGAAGGAACAGTGAGCATAGCCTCCAACTCCACTGTCATCATTCTCGGATCCACCGGATCCATCGGCACCCAAGGACTTGACGTCATCTCGCGTCATCCTGAACGATTTACCGTCACCGGTCTGGCGGCGGGCGGAGCACATATCGAGCTGCTGGCGCAACAGGCCGCACAGTTCCATGTGTCCGAAGCCGCGGTGTTTGATGAGACCAAGGTTCCAGCGCTGCAAGCAGCTCTCGCACAGGCCGGCGCACAAGGTGTCCGCGTGACCGGCGGTCCGGATTCGGTCATCGCCATGGCCGGCTCCGGTGCGAATGTCGTATTGAACGGCATCACCGGCTCCATCGGCCTCGAACCGTCGATCGCGGCGCTCAAGGCCGGTTCCAGCTGGCATTGGCCAACAAGGAGTCCGTAGTCGCGGGCGGCATCTGCTGTTCAGCGCGCAAGTGCGCGAGAACCAAATCAACCGGTCGATTCCGAGCATTCCGCCATCTGGCAATCCCTGCGCTCCGGAACCCACGCCGAAGTCGCCAAGCTTGTGGTCACCGCCTCCGGCGGACCGTTCCGCGGCTGGAAACGTGCCGACATGGAGAACATCACTCCCGAGCAGGCGCTGCATCATCCGACGTGGAACATGGGGCCGGTTGTCACCATCAACTCCTCCACACTGATGAACAAGGGCCTCGAAGTCATCGAGGCGTCCCGCTTGTTCAACGTGCCGCCTGAACGCATCGACGTGACCGTGCACCCGCAGTCCATCGTCCATTCCATGGTTGAATTTGTGGACGGCGCCACGATTTGCCAAGCTTCGCCGCCAGACATGCGTCTGCCCATCGCGCTGGGTCTGTCCGCGCCGGACCGCATGACCAATGTGGCCGCCGCGTGCGACTGGACGCAAGCCGCAACTTGGACCTTTGAACCGTTGGACGATGAGGCGTTCCCTGCCGTGCAACTGGCCCGCCACTGCCTGGCCGCCTCCGAGAAGCATACGGCGGTGCTCAATGCTGCCAATGAACAGGCCGTGCATGCCTTCCTCGAGCATCGTCTGCCATACCTCGGCATCGTGGACACGGTCAAAGCCGTGCTGGACCAGATGGACGCCGAGCTTCGTGGTAACCCGCTGTTCACGGACGTGGAGGAAATGAACCAGCTTGAGCTTGAAGCCCGCCGACGCGCCGACGACCTGATAAACAAGCAATGATGAATACCTTGAATACGGAAAATCCCATCGAAAAGCCGTTCCGCAAAACCGGTGATCCGGTCGACCTGACCAGCGAATCGCCCTTGCACCCGCGCCGCAAGTCCCGCCGCATCATGGTGGGCCCGGTGCCGGTGGGCGGGGGCGCGCCCATCTCCGTGCAGTCGATGACCAACACGCTCACGGCCAACGTACCTGCCACGTTGCAGCAGATCGCCGAACTGACCGCCGCCGGCTGCGACATCGTGCGCGTGGCCGTGCCGAGTCAGGACGATGCCGACGCACTGCCGGAAATCTGCCGCAAATCGCCGATTCCGGTCATCGCCGATATCCACTTCCAGTCCAAATACGTGTTCCAGGCCATCGACGCCGGCTGCGCGGCCGTGCGCGTGAACCCCGGCAACATCCGTAAGTTCGACGAAGTCGGCCCGGACATCTGCAAGGCCGCCACCGACGCGGGCATCTCGCTGCGTATCGGTGTGAACGCCGGCTCGCTGGACAAGGAACTCTACGCCAAATACGGTGGCCCGACTCCGGAAGCATTGGTGGCCTCTGCTTGAAGGAAGCGCACATGTTCGAGGACGTCGGCTTCCACGATTTCAAGATCTCCGTCAAACACCATGACGTCATCACCATGGTCGAAACGTACCGACTGCTCGCTTCCAAGGGCGATTGGCCGCTGCACCTCGGCGTCACCGAGGCCGGCCCCGCTTGGCAAGGCACCATCAAATCCTGCCTGGCGTTCGGTGCGCTCTTGGCCGAGGGCATTGGCGACACGATTCGCGTGTCTCTCTCCGCGCCGCCGGCCGAAGAGGTCAAGGTGGGTTGCAAACTCTTGGAATACATGGGATTGCGCCCCCGCAAGTTCGACATCATCTCCTGCCCGAGCTGCGGCCGCGCCCAAGTGGATGTGATCCAGCTCGCCTCCGCCGTCACCGAAGGCCTGAAGGACGTGACCGCGCCGATCCGAGTGGCCGTCATGGGCTGCATCGTCAACGGTCCGGGCGAGGCACGCGAAGCCGACCTCGGCGTGGCCTCCGGCAATGGCAAGGGCCAGATCTTCATCAAGGGCAAGGTCATCAAGACCGTGCCCGAAGACCAGATCGTCGACACGCTGCTCACCATAGCGAACGATATCGCCGCCCAAATGGAGGCCGACGGTCAAGTCCCCGTCAATTCCACCGGCCCGGTCGTGGTCCCAATCCAGCACCCCGGTCACTGATTCGGCCGAATAGGCCCTCGGCATAAATATCGCGGTCAGATTACAATAGCGCACGTGCCGCAAGAAGAAGAGCATCGCCTGACTGTTCGATCCAAGCCGTGGACCAGCACCCACCGGCTGATGGTCAGCCTGCCCATCTTCATTATCCTGATTGGCGTGCTGGTCTCCATTTCCAATCTGACCACGGTGCCTTGGAACATCGAACCCACCGGCCAGTCGATGGCCACGCTCACCGACGATACCGAAGTCACCTTCGATAACCCGTCCGGAGAAACGCTGCCGGCAAAAGGCACGTATGAGGTCACCGAGCGATACATCACGCTGAACATGACCGGCGACGGCAATCTGACCAAGGAGTCCGGTGCTCGGGGCAAGGCCAATGCGGACGGCGTCCAAGCCATCAAGGTATTGATTCGGGAACCTCAGAACGCATCAGGCAAGCGCCCCGGCGTGGTGTTCATGCACGGTGCCGGATACGGCACCTGTGACAACTCCTTTGGCGACGTGGCCTCCGGTATGGCTTCGGCCGGCTTTGTGACCGCAGTGCTCGACAAACCCGTCTGGAACACCACCGACATCAACCGCGATTATCCGGCCTCAGCCAAGGCTTATGATCAGGTCATCGAATACCTGCGAGACCAAAGCGATGTAGACGAGGCCAAGGTCGGCATCTATGCCACCTCCGAATCGACATGGATCTCCTCGTATCTGCTCGAGGACGATCCGGACATCGCCTTCCAGATTCTCCTGAGCCCGATGGTGTTCAGCCCACGCCAATCGCTGGGATTTTTCGTCACCCAAGACTTCACCCTTGTTGGCGCGAACGAAGGCTATCAATCCATCGTCCAACGTGTGTTCAGCGCGGACACCGGCCTGTTCGGACTGAACAATTTCGACCTCGCCACACTCAAACCCGCCGCCTACGCCGTACCCACCTATGTGGCTTACGGTTCGAAAGACGTGATGACGGCGCAGGTCGACGGTGTGCGTGCGATTCTCTACAACGCCCACAAAGCCGATAACTGGAATGTGACCGTGCGCAGCTACCCGGTCGCCAACCATGTGCTGCGTTTGGGAGATGAGTCCGAAGCGGGCACCCCGTTTGCGGACGCCTATGTGGACGATCTCATCGACTGGGCCGTCGGCACTTCCGCCGGACTCACGCAGACCAGTGAAAAGGTGGCCGGCACCAATCTGTACCAATCAATCGGTCTGCCGGGCGCTTTGAAGGCAAGACGCGTCGGCACCATATATGGTGTGATTCTGCACGTCACGGTGGTACTGCTGCTGCTCGCATCCATCGTGCTGGCACTGGTGGCGCTGGGTCGCAAAATCGCGGCGGATGCCCGATGGCGGCGAGAGAAGCGCGAGGCCAAACATGCGGGCATGCTGATACCGGAACGGCCTGTGGTACTCGGTTTCGCACATGGTTTCGGCAATGCGCTGCTGACTTTGACCCTCACCACTCTTGCCACATTGCTCATCTTCTTCGCCGGACTCGGACAGGTGATCATGGGCGTGGTCAAACTTGCATGGGGTAGCGCACCTACCGAGACGCCGGGTGTCATGTATTGGAGCTGGCCGGTCATCCAAGTGGTGTCCGTGCTGGTGCTATGGGCTTGGTCCCGCGTCTTTATGCATCTGATAGAAGTCGCTTCCGTCCGCGGCCTGATTCAGATACCCCCTCGTCGCGAATCCGTTCGAGACATCGTCACCGGTGCTGACCCGGTACTGGCCTCCACCCGTCTGGGCCGAATCCTGTTCTGGCTGGTGGCCTTCACCATGCTGTACATACTGTTGGTGTTCGCCTTCTGGGGTCTGTTTATTTACTGACTACTTCATTGAGTAGAGTCTGCCAGGCGTCGCGGGGAAAGGAGATGAGATGTCGCTGTACCGAGACGAAGGTGTGGTGTTGCGCACCTCCAAACTGGGCGAGGCTGATCGTATCATCACCATCCTGACGCGTGGGCATGGCAAGATTCGGGCGGTCGCCAAAGGCGTACGTCGCACCAAATCACGCTTTGGTGCCAGGCTCGAGCCGTTCATGCGAGTCGATGTGCTTATCGCTGAAGGCCGCTCGCTTGACGTGGTCTCCCAAGCTGAAGCGGTCGCCGCTTATGGTGCTCCGATCGCGGCGGATTATGCGGCGTATGAGGCCGCCAACGTCATCGTTGAGACTATCGATAAAATCGCCAGCACCGAACATGAGCAGCTGCCGAACCAATATCGGCTGCTCATCGGCGCGTTGAACGCGCTCGCCAAACAATCCCACGCCCCGCAAGCCATAGGCGACTCCTATGTGATGCGCGCCTTGGCCTTGGCCGGTTGGACGCCACGATTGGGCACTTGCGTGGTATGCGGCAAGGCGGAGCCGGCGTACCTGTCCATCGCGTCCGGCGGTGTGATGTGCGAAGCCGACCACACTACCGATGCGCGCCGTATCGCACCGTTCGTGTTAAACCAGTTCGATGCACTGATTCGTGGCGATTGGTCGGTGCTTGATGCCGCGCCTGTGGAGCGGGTTGTGCAGGAGTTGGTTGAAGATTGGGGGGAGTATTACCTCGAACGCCCGATTCGTTCGCTGCGCTTGATAGATTCATGAGTATGGCTTTTGAGAACGTTGATTACACGTCGTTGGACATTCCCGCAGCTCCGTTCAGCGACCCCGCTCGTATTCCCGACTTCCCCAAGAACAAGGTACCCCGCCATATCGGTGTGATTATGGACGGTAATGGTCGTTGGGCCAAGCAGCGCGGCATGGTCCGCACCAATGGCCATCAGGCCGCCGAACCGGTGGTGTTCGACACTATCGCCGGTGCCATCGAAGCCGGTGTACGGTATTTGAGCCTGTACACGTTCTCCACTGAAAACTGGAAGCGCTCGCCACAGGAAGTGCGCTTCCTCATGGGTTTCTCGCGTGAAATCATCCACCGTCGTGTGGAACAGATGGACGAGTGGGGTGTGCGCGTGCGCTGGTCCGGCCGTCGCCCCAAGCTGTGGAAGTCGGTGATCGACGAGCTTGAAGCCGCCGAGGAGCGCACCAAGAACAACAAGGTCATCGATGTGGTGTTCTGCATCAACTATGGTGGCCGTGCTGAAATCGCCGACGCCTGCGCCGCCATCGCTCGCGAAGTGCGCGATGGCAAGATTTCCGGCGACCGTGTGACTGAGAAGATGATTGCCGACCATCTGTACAATCCGGACATTCCCGATTGCGACTTGGTGATCCGTACTTCCGGCGAACAGCGCACCTCCAACTTCCTGCCGTGGGAGGCCGCCTACGCCGAGCTCGACTTCGTGCCCGAACTCTTCCCGGACTGCGGCCGTGACGTGCTATGGCGCTCCATCGACCATTACATCCACCGCGATCGCCGATTTGGCGGCGTGAAATAAAGAACAGTCCGGTGGACTGTTCGTTCACGCCGCCTGGCCGAGGCCGATAGGACATGACCAGGTAATGATGAGTCCGGCGAAGCCGGTCCTTGATTGCTGGGGGTGTGAAATAGTCCTTGTTAGGCCCCCTCTGACGGGCTGAGCCGTAAAGCAAACGCCCGGTGGACTGTTTGTAGGCGAAGGCGAGACGAGAGTCGAGCCAGAAGAATGCGAGCGGCAGCTTGTCCGTAATTGCGGTCGAGCTGCCCGTGTAGCGGACTGAGGGGAGTTACCGGCACACCTCAGCCATCCTCTCTACAAACTCATCCAAAAAGCGTCCCGAATCCACACCAAGTGCCACATGCACATGCGGCATGGAATGATTCACCAGCCAACCGGGTCTCCGGTGGTCCGGCCTCGTACTCCATTGAAATCACCGGTATTGGTCTCCGCGCGCAACGCAAGATCAAAACAATCGACCAGTGAAGAATCAAGTGCAACCGCCGCCGCCAACGGATCATGCAACGGCATGCCGCCAGAGAACAGTGCGGGGTCGGCTTCCAAATTTGCCTTGATGGAAAAGTCCGCGAGATCGGCCAAGAACCGCCCGCGCTTGGTCCCCGTCGCACGCCACCGGTCGGCCGCCGATTGCGGTAGCAAACACTGGTGAGTCACATCAAGTCCCACCATTGTGATGTCTGCGCCGGAATGAAATACACGATTCGCGGCCTCAGGGTCTTGGATGATATTCGTCTCAGCTACCGCATCCCAACAATTACCGGGTTGGGTAAGCGTACCGCCCATCATCACCAGCCTGAGTTTCGACGCAATATCCGGTGCTCGAGTAATAGCCGCATCCACATCCGTCAACGGCCCGGTAGCCAGCACGGTAACGTCTCGGCCAAACTCGCGAACCTGCTCAATCAGATACTCAATCCCATCCGCAGCATCAACGGAGCACCTCCTTTTGCCCCCGCTGGCGAGAGCTGTCGGCATAGCCGACTGGGGATGGTCCACCGACTGAGAGCGGTTCACACGAGAACAAGCACCCAACACCGGATGAGCATGAATATCCCCCGCCAAATACCCGCCAACAGAAACAACCTCATCGGGCACATCCACAGACATATCATCACCAGGCACACAAGCTCCATCAGCCAGAGCCCCGGACCTTGCCAGCCGAGTATTCCCCAGTCCATCATCCCCATGGAACTGGGCACACCCTGCATCAGGAATAAACGCATCAGCCCAAGAAGGATGCTCAGACCCTAAAAACACTGGAATATCCGCCCGACCAAACAAATCAAGCACCGCGCAAGTATTGGCATAAGCCGTGTTCGCATCCACATTGCCATAACCGGCAATCACGCCACCCAACTCGCACTCATCCGCCGACCCCAACAAATACGCCAACGCCAACGCATCATCAACACCCGTATCCATGCTGGCAATAATGCGGTCAGGACATTGGACCATAGAATCGTCTCCTTGTTAGCGTGATCCGCTATGAATAACCTTATCGGTCGATACGCAATGCGTCCTTTCCTCATGGGAAGGACGCATTTTTGCGTAGATTCAAACTCGGAATATCGGAAATTACTTGCCGATGAATTCGTCGGTGGCAAGGTCCTTGGCCTGCGGGGCCTCATGAATTATCTTGTCATGACTGTCGGTGTATGCGTCTTCTTCAGCCAGGAAGTCGAAGTATTCCTGAGCGCCCTTGAAGTCGTTGGTGCCGAGCACGAAAGAGCCGTCCTTGATCTTGGCCGGATCGCCCCAGTACTGGCCGTCGACGATAACCTGCATGCTCTTCTTGACGAATTCGGGCTTGAGGTTGGCGTCAGGGGCTTCGTCCACGAGAATCTGCGCGGCGTCATCCGGGTTGGCGTACGCGTACTCGTAACCCTTTTGAGTGGCCTGAGTGAACTTCTTGACCAGGTCGGGATTGTTCTTGATGGTCTTGTCATTGGTGATGATGCCGATGGTGTCGGCGTTGCCGGGCACGCCATAGTCAGGCTCGGTGAAGCAGTTGAGCTTCGGGCCGTACATGTCGGCTTGCACGCCTTCCCACGTGGCGTAGAAGCCGCCGAAATCGGCCTTGCCGGATTCCATGGTCTGGAAGGTGGAGGTGCCGACGGTCACCTTGTCGAATTCGCCCTTGCCGCCATCGGTTTGGATCATGCGGCGCACCACGGCATCGGACTCGTTGGAGCCGAAGGTGGCGAAGGTCTTGCCATCCAAATCCTTAGGGGACTTGACGGCGGTGTTGGACGCCAGTGCGCACCAAATGGCGCTCGGCTTCTGCTGCACCTGCAGCACCTGCTTGATGTGAGCGCCCTTCAGCGTGTAGACGCCCACGTTGGTCAGGTTGGACAGGGCGAAGTCGGCCACACCGTTGTTCACGGCCTGTTCGGCACCGGCCTGGGCCACGGCCACGATATCCACGTCAAGGCCGGCGTCCTTGAAGTAGCCCTTGTTCTTGGCCACGTACACGCCGATGTGGTTGGTATCGGGTGCCCAGGAAAGCATGAAAGTGACCTTCTTGAGGTCGGAGGTGTTGGAGTTGGAGGAGTCGGCGGTGTTGGTCTGGCCACATGCGGCGAAACCGAAAGTCATGGCAAGGGCGCCCACGAGGGCAGCGGCCTTGGATACAAGGCTTTTCTTCATAATGATGGTTCCCTAATTCGTTGTCTCTCTATCGTTCTCTGGGATTGCTTCGAACGGAAGTCGGCAGAAAACGATATGGAGGGCCTTGATTTCCGTTCGACCAGCGCCCCCGACATTCCCTATGAAAGCTCGGGAAAGCCGGTTTGCCACACGCTGGTAAAGCTGTTCCATTATAGAGACAGGGTTGGAGACCTCATGAGAAGCCGCGCGTTCAGTCGGTCCTGGCTGCCGGCTCGTGCCTTTGACGGTAAAAAAGAACTACTGGTCCGCGTCGGGGTCTTCGTCGTCGCCGGCCGGGCCGAGCAGGATGCGCTCGCTGGCGTTTACCGCCAGCATCAGTACGCATGTCATCAGGATAATGACGATGGTGGCGGAGAAGATCAGCGGCGTGCGGAATGAATTGTAGGCAGCCTGCAGCCAGATGCCAAGGCCCTTGCGTGCGCCAAGGTATTCAGCGGTGGATGCCGTGGCGAAGATGTATGCGGCAGATACTCGGATACCGCCATAGATCTGACGTGCGGCAACGCGCAGCTTCACGTGCCAGAGCGTCCAGACCGGGGTCGCGCCGCAGGTCAATGCGACGTCGGAATAGAACTGGGGCACTGCTTCTAGTCCGCGCACAGTCTGCACGGCGATGGGGAAGAGGCCGAATACCGCCACGATTACGATTTTGCCGGAAATCTCAAAACCGAACCAAATCAGGAACAACGGGGCGATGGAAATCAGCGGCATGGTTTGTGCGGCGGCAAGCAGCGGATAGAACGCCGCGTTGAACGTGTGCGAGCAGTACAGTGCAATGCCGATCATAATGCCGAAGAACACGGCAAACAGGAATCCAACCACGCCCTCATAGCCGGTGATTGCCGCGGCCGGGCCGAGCGTGTTCCATGTTTCGATGGTGGCGGCGAAAATCTCGCTTGGCGCGGAGATCATCGTGGGGGAGACATGTCCTAGATCCACCCACGTTTCCCAGACTGCCAGCAATACGATGACGGCGATGACGGTGGGCATGCGGCGCTTGAGGCGCTTGGCGATGGACATGGGATGTCACCTTGCTTTCCGCGCCAGTCCGGTTTGCTGGTGGCGCTTGCGGCCGGGGCGTGGAACAGTAAGGTGAGGAGCCTGCGCGCCTGCCGGTCGTGTGATGGATTGTGTTATATGCCGTCCATCAGTATAGGCGAAGGCGAACGACAGGGCGCACAAAAAAACCTCCCTCGTCAGAGGGAGGTGAAAGAGCTACTCCAGTCCGATGGACTTCATGTGGTGGAGCTTCAGGGAATCCACCTTGAGACTACCGGACTCGGCGACGAGCTTGATGGCGCGCGGGCCTTCGGAGGCGTAGGAGTAGGAGCTCAGCACTTGGTGGCCACCGTTGACGTAGACCTCCACGGAGCCGCGATCCACGAACACGCGCAGGTCCAGCTTGCCGGAGGCCAGTTCGGCGTCGGTCAGTGGGGCGGCGCGGTAGCCGCGATCGCCGTTGGCCATGGCCTGACGATCCACCACCACGCGGCCGATCTGGCCGTCATAAGCCACGTAGGTGTAGGCACCGTCCTCAGTGGCGTGAATCTTCAGACCCGCACGCTCGGCAGTGGAGGCAGCCAAGTCGATGGTCATTTCGATTTCCACGGCCTCGGCGTCGTCGGCGATGATCTGCTCGCCATCCATGTCGAGTGTGATCGAACCATGGTCGAGGGTATCCTCGCGCAGGCCTTCCATTTCGGCGACCGGCGCGGTGACCACGTCGCCGTCATCGCCAAGGGTGATCTCGCGCGGCAGGGTGAGCTGGCCACACCAGCCGTCATCCTCCATGGGAATCGGCTGCACGAACGGGCTCATCCAGCCATAGACGATCTGACGGCCGTCCACATTGAAGGACTGCGGGGCGTAGTAGTTGTGGCCGCAATCCCACAGGCGGAACTCGGTTTCCGGCTTGAATTCGCCGCCCGGCTCCCACGTGCCGATCATGTAGCCGGCGTTGCTGACGTTGCGGTTCATGAAGCCGCTGGGCTTGGACCCCATGGCGGAGAAGCCAATGACCCACTTCTCGTTGCCGTCCTTGTCTTTGATGGGGAAGAAGTCGGGGCATTCGAGCATGAACACATCCGGATCCGGGTGCTGGAAGAGCACGCGCTCGTATTCCCAGCGGACCATGTCCTTGGAGGAGAACAGCCACATCTGGCCGCGCTTGTCCGCAGAGGAGACACCGAAGGTCATGTACCAGATGTCGCCGGTCTTCCAGACCTTCGGGTCGCGGTAGTGGTGGTCGACCTTGTCGGTCGGGCAGTCGATGATCATGCCCTGCTTGGTGGCGGAGGTGAGCTCGTCATTGTCCGGCAGCGCGGTCATCTGCACTTGCCAGTCGCCGCCGGTGTTGTCGTGGCCGTTGGCCCAACGGTGGCCGGTGTAGTAGAAGCGAAGGTCTCCGTTGTCGTCGATGACGGCAGAACCGGAGAACACGCCGTCCTTCTCCTGCTCTAGAGACGGTGCGAACATGATGGGCTCGCGCTTCCAGTTGAGCATATCGGTGGAGGAGACGTGGCCCCAGTGCATCGGACCCCACTGGGTGCCGTAGGGGTGCAGCTGGTAGAACACGTGCCAGCGGCCCTTGTAGAAGCACAGGCCGTTCGGGTCGTTGATCCAGCCACCGTTGGAGGCGATGTGATACTTCGGGTACCAGCGGTTGTTGCGATTGGCGGCCATCTCAGCCACGCCGGCTTCGGCTTTTGCCAGTTCAGCAGCGTGGTCGTGGATGGGGGTGAGAACAGGGGTTTCGGGAGTGAAGTCAGTCATGGCTGTCCTTTCAGCCTTGGCGGCTTCCATCTGGCGAAGCTGCTTGTCGGTGTAGAACGGGTCGCCGCCGACTTCCTGATCATCATGCTTGATGACGAAGAAGCCGTAAATCAGTGCGCACAGCACGATGGCAGAGATGACCCAGAAGGTCACGCGGGATCCATGTCGTTGTTCGGCAGAATCTGAGCCATCTTGTCGTGGAAGGCACCCAGAGGGGTCGAGAAGATGACCTGACCCACTTGGGAAGCGATCTGGAAGCCCACCATGTACAGCGTGGCAGAGAGCTTGGTGTCGAAGTGCAGAGTGAAGTAGCGGAATGCCGGCAGGCAGAACAGCGGCACTTCGATGGAGTGGAACAGCTTGACGATGGAGATGGTGACCGGGTCGTGGAACACGCCGCACAAGCCGATGCGCAGGAACATCACGGTAGCGCCGAGCAGCAGAGCGTTGCGCACGCCGATCTTCTTCATGATGATCGGGACCACGCCCATCATTGCGGACTCAAGGAAGACCTGGAAACCGTTCAGGGTGCCGTAGGTGGCGTTGCCGATTTCTTCAGTGGGGAAGAGGTTGGCGTAGTAGGTCGGGAACATCTGCTGATCGAACACAGTGTAGAAGGTGTTGGTCAGCAGCATGAAGACGATGAGCACCCACAGGGTCGGCATCTTGAGAACGGCGACCATTTCCTTGAGGGACGGGTTGGTGGGGGCTGCGTTCGGGTCGGTTTCCTTCTTGAGCTCTTCCTTCTGCTCGGCCGGGACCCAGAAGGCGTACACGAGGAGCATGCCAAGGCCGAATGCGGAGCCGACCCAGAAGTTGATCAGCGGGTTGATGTTGAACAGGAAGCCGGCGCACAGCGCCACGATGGCGTAACCGAAGGAGCCCCAAGCACGGGACTGGCCATATTCGAAACCGAATTTACGGGAGTAGCGTTCGGTGACGGCCTCGAACAGGGAGCAGCCGGACATGAAGCCGGCAGACAGAACGATGGAGCCGATGAGTGCGCCGATCCAGCGGGTGGTGCCACCGGCGAGGATCATCGGGGCGTAAACGAATTGGACGAATGGGCCAACGCAGGCGGCGATTACCGAGACTACGATGACGAGCTTGCGCTTGATGCCGAGCTGATCCTGAATCACGCCGTACACAAACATGATGACCAGGGTGGCCAGCGAGTTGATGGAGTAGATGGTGCCGACTTCAGCATTGGTCAATCCAACGCCTGAGATGAGCCAGCGCTGGAAGAAGGACCACCAGATGCCCCAGGAGCAGAAGAACATGAAGATGCCGAAAGAGCTCTGCAGATAGGAAGGATTCTTCCATGCAGATTTGGTTGCACTTGCCATAATCATCCTTTGATTACTACTTGGTTGGTTATTGGTTATGTAACGCTTCTGCTCGGGCGGCCGTGCCTTTGTAGAAGTTGTTGCGTAGTAATTATTATGCGACGTCAATCGATTTACGTCAATCGATTGACGTAAATCGGCGTGTCGTATCCGTTCGACACGCAAAAGGCCTCCGTGCTGAACGGAGGCCTTGAGAAATCGTGTGGGACTCGGTTACTTCACCGAGGCCTTTTCGATCAGCGTGCAGTGGATCTTCGCCGGAATCGGCGCGTCGATCGGCGGCAGGGGAGCGGTGGTCGCTGGCCATGAGACGTCGTCCATCGAGCGTCCTTCGATAATCGACACCAGCTTGGCCACGGCCCAGTAGCCCATCTCGAAATGCGGCAGTTCCACAGTGGTGAGCATCGGTTCCAGCGTTTCGGCGAACACGCGATGGTTGTCCACGCCGACCACGGAGATGTCCTTGCCGACCGTGAGTCCTCGGCGTGCGGCGCATTCGTACACATACCAGGCGCGGGCATCGTTGAAGCAGAAGAATCCGTCCGGATGCTCGGCATCGAACAAATCGCTGACTGCGGTCAGTGCCGGCCCGTTGTTGAGCACATTGACGACCAGATGATCGTCATAGTCGAGGCCGGCGTCCCTGAGCGCCGCCTGATAGCCTTCCAAACGATCGTCCTGCGCAATCAGCGGCTCCAAGCAACCCACATAGGCGATACGTGCGCATCCGGCCTTAACCAATCTGGTGGTGGCGTCGTAGCCGATTTGGAACTCGTCCGGTTCCACGCTCGGGATTTTGCCAAGCGAGTCGGTGGCATCCACCAACACCAGTGGCGTCTTGGCCAGCGAGGAAGGCACATGGGTGATGCGGTTCGACATCTTGGCGTACAGAAAGCCGTCGGTGCCGTATCGCTTGAGTGCGGCGATTTCCTCGCTCTCGCTGTTCTCGCCGTCGGTGCTCACGGTGATGAGCATATAGCCGAACTGGCTTGCAGCGGTCTGCGCGCCCAGAATCATACCGCCGGCGTACGGGGTGGTGGCCACCTCCTCACTGATGAAACCGAGGATGTGCGTCCTGCCTGTACGCAGCGAACTGGCCAGCGGATTCGACTGGTAGCCGAGCTTGGTGGCGATGGCGCGCACATTGTCCGCAATTTTGGACTTTACGCGCCCCTCGTCGCGTCCGTTGAGCACCAGCGATACCGTAGAGACGGAAACCCCCGCCTTGTTCGCGATTTCCTTCATCGTAACCATGCGTCAAACGATACACCCTAATTGACGGACTGCCAGGAAAGTATCAGTTTTCTCCACCGACTCCGCCGAGGTTGCGCACCGCACCGATGAATAATGGTATGCCGTCCGGGGTGACGTACGAATACAGAAATGGGCGATCCACCGTGAACTCGACGTTGTCCACCGGCGCGCTAACGGAGTCTGCGCCGACCTTGGTGAAGGACATGGCCTTGGCGCCGGCTTCGTTCACCTCGATGCGCGTGCCTTGCAGAATCGAGCCGATATACAGGTTCTCGCCGTGCGAACCGGTGTCGATCATCTTGGTGAAGTCGGCGTCGCCTGCACTGAACGCATCGGTCACCCCCAGTTTTTCGAATGCCTTGATGGTGGCTTCCGAGTCGAACATGCTGTCGATGGTGAATCGCGGTAGCGTGACGTTCACCATGACCGAGTTGACGGAGACGCCCCATCCGGGCATACTGTCCGCGGCGCAACCCATTGCGCCCTCGCCAAGGGAAGCCGTCGAGCATGTACCGAACGCCCAACTGAGCTTCTCGGCATCGCCGGCCAACTCGTCGAAATGCCCTTCGGCCGGCAGCACGATGGCCAGATTGCCGCCGTTGTCGAACGGAATCTCCACCCGCTGCCAAGTGTTGTACTCATCATGTCCGTAAGCCATTTGGCTGAAGTCCGGTGCATCATCGGCACCTGAGCATCTCCGGCTTCGCCGTGGAAGGTGCCGTTGCCGGTGGACTGCTCTTCGAACGGATCCTTCCAACGGCCATCCGCATAGACGGTGTTGATGATGGACAGGACTTCACGGTCACGCAGCGTGATCTTCGGCTTGAGCGAACCATTCGTATGCTTGGCGATCCAATCGGACATCTTTGCGGCGGCCTGATCGTCGAACGGTAACGTGGTGACTTCGGCCTCGAACATCTTCTTGACGGTGGATTGGTAATCGCTGGCAAGAGAGTAGTCGTCATCAATCCACAGCGAGTTCGCGGCGCTCATCTCGGATTTCGCCCCCGAATATTGCCCGTTGATCGAACTTAGCAGCGATTGGTAGTCGCTATCGGTCAGCGAACCGGAGCCCAGCAGTTCGTTCAGTTGCGAGCGGGTCGTGCCATTGGCGCCCTGCGCGGCGATGGCCAACGCCATCCACATCGAAGCAGGAGAGTAGTTCACATTGCCGGTGCCTCGGTCGCCGGCTTCCATCGCCAGGAATTCCGGTGCGGTGCGGTAGGCGAAGGTTGCGGTGCTGTTGACTACCGGCTGCGTGGCAGGCGTGGCCTTCGGCTTGAACATATTGCGAACCAATGCGCTGCCATCGCCGGCCGTCCACCATACGCCGCCGGCGACGGCAAGGACAAGCACTACTGTCACGATGGCGGCGATACAAGCGTTACGGCATTTGCGTTGTCCGCGCAACCGGTACTGTTCCATCAGTTGCTCGCTCATGGTTGGCCCCTTTGCTTGGATCGGCTCGTGCATCATTGCATGAAATCGCTGTTTTCATTATATTGCGGCTTTCCCTTGAGCCAGGAACGGTATGGGAACCCCGGCCGTAAGCGAAGATTGGTCCAGCCGAATGCCAGTGGTCCGATGATTGCGCTCGCCAACGGGAAAGACAGACTGCCGGATCGTGTCGAACCGAGTATCAAGTTGGTGATTCCCAACACCAATGGCCAGTGCAGAACCATACCGGGGAACCATACGAACAGGTTTTTGGCAGCCCTGTCAAGAACCTCGTCGGGCATGAGATACATTGATGAGCTCCACTGCAGTAGCAGCAACACCGCTATCAGTACAACCATGCCAATCCAATGCGCGCGGTTCCATGTGAACAGTCGTTGCATCCCGCGCTCGGCGGCGGCATTGCGCATATCGCTCCTGTTGAGCTTGCTGAGTGCTTGTGCACGGTTCATTGCCGTCCTCCTTTACCGCCTTGTCAAGGATTGATGATGATTCCATCGTAAATCACGCAGGAAATGTGGAATGATGGTTGTCATAGTGACCATGACGTGTCAGGACGGAGTAGTTCGGCGTCGGGCACACTGAAGGGTGAATGTAATGGAAGAAGCGCGCAACCGCAACATACGCATCGGCATTGTGGACAATGACCCATATGCGCTGAAAGTGTTCGGCGCGCTAATCGAACGTATGTCCAGCGATTTTGCCGTGATATAGACCTGCGATTTGGGTGCTGTGGCCATCAGCCGATGCCTGAGCCCCACCAAGCGGCCTGACGTGCTGGTTACGGATATGTCTATGGGCGCATTGGATCGCACGCATCAAGTCATTGATGTGATTGAAGGCAGGGGAGAAGCGGCGCACAGTGCAGTGACTCCGCATGATTCGACCGTTGATGCCGCTCCTGGCATTGCATGTGACATCACAGACGCTGATTGTCCGCTGGAGACGCAGACCTATCCACCGGCACCGGCCTCAACCGTTACCAACAATTACTAGAACAACAAAACGGCGCCCTGCATATCACCACGCAAGACGCCGAATGGACATTATCAGCAGTTATTCCACTGTGAGGAAACCGATCACCCAACCGACTTCTGCGCAGTCTCCGCGCCAAAGAAGCCGACAATCAGCATCGATGCAATAGCAATCGCGCTGATGGCCACAAAGATGGACGTGGCACCAAGCGAGGTAAGCATCCAGCCCACCACCATCGGCATCAACACATTGAGCAGCTTGGCCACGGCGTTCGCGAAGCCGACGCAACGGAAGCGAACCTTGGTGGCGAACAGTTCCGGAGCGTACACAGCCACCACGGAAGCCATAAGCACGTACAGGCACATCATGAGCAGGAAGCCAACGATAATTGCGCTCACGGTAGAGGTCTGGAAGGCATACATCAAACCGAACACGCCAGTGAACAGGAAGGCCGGCACAATCGTGCGCTTGCGGCCGATACGGTCGATAAGCAGAGAGCCAATCAGGCAGCCGACCGGGGCACCGAGCATCATCACCGTGGAGGTGAGCAGCGAGCTGGACAGGTTAATACCACGCTTGACCAGAATCGTCGGAACCCAAGAAGTGAAGGCGTAGGAGCACACGTTCGTGGCGGCCACAGCAACCACAGCCACAAGCAGGCAGATGCCGAGCGAACGGCCTCCGGCGTTGCGGGTGTCGCTGGTGTCGGCCTTGGCGGCTGCGTCGATCGGTTCGGAACCGTTGGCCTCAAGCTGCTTGACGATGGCGTCGGCCTCATCGTAACGGCCGCGCACGGCGAGCCAACGCGGGGATTCGGGGATGTCGCGGCGCAGCCACCAGATGATGGCGGCCACCAGGCCGATGGCCACGAACAGCGGACGCCAGGACCAGCGGGGGATGATCCATGCACACAGCAGCATAGCGATTGGCACACCGCAGTTGGCCACGAGCGAGACAATCGCGCACCAGTGGCCACGGCGGTTCATCGGTGCGAACTCGTTGACCATGGCGAAGCCGGTGACGATTTCAGCGCCGAGGCCCAGGCCGGCACCCAGACGGCACAGGGACAGCACAGCCATGTTCGGGGCGAATGCGCCGAGGAAGGTGAAGCCGCCAAACAGCAGCAGGTTGATTTGGTAAGCCACGCGGCGGCCCTTCAGGTCACCGACGAAGCCGGCCAGCAGCGAACCGACCAGCAGACCCAGGAAGCCTGCGGACATAAAGGTGGAATTTTGCGCAACGGTGGACCAGCGGGTAGCCAACGTGCTGGAGGCGACGGCGCTGCCAATATATACGTCGATGCTGTCCATCAGCATGCCAGCGGCGACCAGCGTCACGATGCGATGGAACATCGGGGTTTCATGTGCGCGATCCATGCGCGAGATAATATCCTGAACCTTGGCTTGATCCGTCACGGTGGTACGTGCTTGTGCGTTTTCCATAGCCGCGGGATTGCCGGAAATCTGCTGTTCAGCAGCAGTCATATTTGAGCCCTCTTCTTGCAAACCTGCCCGCGTGCAACTGCTCAATGGTGTTGCGGCGAGCGAACTCTTGATTGGACTGTGTGTTCCGTTCGCCCTCCCATTGTGTGGGATGAACGACGTTTGCGATCCAAGTCTTGAATTCTACGTAGCGAGCCAATCGTTGTGAGATAGCTCACTACATGGGGCTTAACTATAGGTTCGATTTTGTGGCACGCCGCGTTGCGGTCACATCGTGAACGATAACAGAGGTTGTGACGCTCCTATATATGCCCCACTTACGCTCTTACCCCGTCGAAAGAAGGCAGAACCGTGATTCCCATGGGGCGGTAAAACACTCATGGGGCGGTATTTGGCCCATGGGGCGGTTAGCGGATTTTGCCTTTCCGCAGAATAGAGCCGTTTTCGACTACCGCCCCATGAGGGTTTTACCACCCCATGGGTGAGCTACCGCCCCATGAAACGTGTAATAACAAAGCATGCCCTTGCTGGTGGAAGCGATGCTTTGCTACTTCGCCTGCTTGTCGGCGAGGATCTCATCCACCAGCTTGGGCTTTTCGGTCAGCTGGCCGGTGAAGCCGGGGCGGATATCCATGTGCAGCACCAGAGAAGTGCGGTAGCCCTGCTCGGCGAGCTTCTTGGCGGCCTCACCGGCCACCTTGAGCACGTCGTCCAGATCGCCTTCCACGTTGGTGAACAGGGCGTTGGTTTCCTGCGGCAGGCCGGATTCGCGAATCACCTCGACGGCCTGAGCCACGTATGGCGAAACCTCGGAGCCCACGCCATTGGCCGACACCTGAATGGCGGCCACGGTATTGAGGTACGGTTTGCCGGTTTCCGGGTCGATCGGCACTTCCTGAGTAACGGCATTACGGTCAATAATCATAATTCTCCTTTTATTACTTGGCTCCCCTCAGAGAGGAGAGCCAGTAGGACTCAGCGATACTTCCAGAAATGATCCATCGGGCCGGAGCCGTGGCCAAGATTCAGCTGGGCCTTCAGTGCACCGGTCAGATACTTCTTCGCATGCTTGATGGCCTTGGGCAATGTGTCGCCAAGCGCCAGATACGAGGCGATGGCGGAGCTCAGCGTGCATCCGGTGCCGTGCGTGTTCGGATTATTGATACGCGCGCCATCAAACCAGGTCACGGTTCCATCCGTCTCGGCAAGCACATCGTTGGCATCCTCGGTGCCATGACCACCCTTGACCAGCGCGGCACAGCCATAACGCTCCACGAGGCGGTGGGCGGCGGCCTCCATATCCTCCTGATCGCGAATCAGCGTATCGGTCAGCACTTCGGCCTCGGGAATGTTCGGAGTCACGACCGTGGCCATCGGGAACAGCTTGCCGGTCAAGGCCGCAATGGCATCGTCACTGATGAGATTGGCGCCGGAAGTGGCCACCATAACCGGGTCGAGCACGATGTTCGTGGCGTGATGGAAGGTGAGTCGTTCAGCGATGACGTCGATGATGTCAGTGGCAGACACCATGCCGATTTTCACCGCGACCGGCGGAATATCCTCAAACACCATGTTGATCTGGTCGGCGAGAATGTCCGGTTTGGTGTCCTGAATGGAACGCACGCCGGTGGTGTTCTGTGCGGTGAGCGCGGTGATGGCGCTCATGCCGAACACGCCGCAGGCCAGCATGGTCTTCAGATCGGCCTGCATGCCGGCACCGCCGGACGAGTCGGAGCCGGAGATCGCGAGAACAGCGGGAAGTGTAGATGTTGCAATTTGTGCCATAGTGTTCATTCTAAGTGGGGCCCATGATGTTTTTCGGAGCGGTTTTCCTTGATGTTTTGCCGCTCCTGTGGTGAGACGGGGAAGGTTTGCTGATTGCGATTGATTCATGAAATGTTCGGGAGGAGGCATGGCTGATAACGATGTACTGCGCCGTGACGGCGTCTTGGTGCGCATCACCGGAACGCACCGCATATTTTGGCGTAATGCCTAACGGACACACCACACAGCTCACATTTCCGCGTCAGGAAGTGTTCGATGTGGGCGACGTGTTGCTCGTCGGTACGGATTTCTATCGCAAAGTGCCGCATGATGTGTGGCCGTTGAAGCCCCGTGTGGGCATCGTGCGCCGTGCGCTCAACGAAGGCGTGGTCCTGGAGACTTCCGACGGCCTCGGTCCAGATGGCGCACACTTCGGCACCGCCTTCGAGCGAGTCGAGCGTCGTCCCGAATTAAGACACCACCGGGCATAATAATTGGCTCCCCTCAGAGAGGGGAGCCAGAGAGGTTTACTCCTGGGCGGTGGAGTAGAGCTTGCCGCCCTGGGCGGTGTACTTTTCGCTCATCGCATCCATGCCGGCGAGGATTTCTTCGGGGCTGAGCACGTTGGCGGACACCACGCCGTTATCGACATTGGCCTTGGCCGTAGCCAGTGCCTCGGAGTCGATGCCTGCAGCAGCCTCCTTCACGATTTGCTGCTGAGCGGCCTCGCCACCGAATGCCTTGCGGATGTTCTGGGAGATGGCCATCGAGCAGAACTTCGGGCCGCACATCGAGCAGAAGTGCGCCATCTTGGCCGGCTCGGCGGGCAGGGTATCGTCGTGGAAGGCGATGGCGGTGTCCGGATCGTAGGACAGATTGAACTGGTCGAGCCAACGGAACTCGAAGCGAGCCTTGGAAATCGCATTGTCGCGATCCATCGCGTGCGGGTGGTGCTTGGCGATGTCTGCGGCGTGGCAGGCGATCTTGTAGGCAATCACGCCCTGCTTCACATCATCCTTGTTCGGCAGGCCGAGGTGTTCCTTCGGGGTCACGTAGCACAGCATAGCGGTGCCGTAACGACCGATCTCGGTGGCGCCGATAGCGGAGGTGATGTGATCGTAACCCGGAGCGGTATCGGTGGTCAGCGGTCCGAGGGTGTAGAACGGGGCGTTGTGGCACACGGCCTTCTCCAGCTCGATGTTCATGCGTACGGTGTCGAACGGCACGTGGCCCGGGCCCTCGATCATCACCTGCACGTCCTTGGCCCAGGCGCGCTCGGTCAGCTCGCCCAGAGTCATGAGCTCGGAAAGCTGCGCGGCGTCGTTCGCGTCGGCTAGGGAGCCGGGGCGCAGGCCATCGCCCAGAGAGAACGCCACGTCGTACTTGGCGAAGATGTCGCACAGCTCGTCGAAGTGCGTGTACAGGAAGCTCTCCTGGTGGTGGCGCAGGCACCAGTCGGCCATGATGGACCACCGCGGGAGACGATGCCGGTCACGCGGTTGGCGGTCAGCGGCACGTAACGCAGCAGCACGCCGGCGTGGATGGTCATGTAATCCACACCTTGCTCGCACTGTTCGATCACGGTGTCACGGAACAGTTCCCAGCTCAGCTTGGAGGCATCATCCTCGACCTTTTCGAGGGCCTGGTACATCGGCACGGTGCCGATCGGCACGGGGGAGTTGCGAAGAATCCACTCACGGGTGGTGTGGATGTCGTTACCGGTGGACAGGTCCATCACGGTATCGGCGCCCCACTTGGTGGCCCACGTCAGCTTCTCCACTTCCTCGTCGATGGAGGAGGTGACGGCCGAGTTGCCCATGTTGGCGTTGAGCTTGGTCAGGAAGGCGGATCCGATAATCATCGGCTCGGCCTCGGGGTGGTTGATGTTGCAGGGCATCACCGCGCGGCCGGCGGCCAGCTCGGAGCGCACGAGCTCCACATCGCAGTTCTCGCGGGTGGCCACGTACTGCATCTCCGGGGTGATGATGCCGTGGCGGGCGTACCACATCTGAGTGATCGGGTGGTCCTTGGCACGCATCGGCTCATGCTTGCGTCCACGCCATTCCTTGGTGGCGCGGCCGCGCTTGATGGCGCGCTTGCCATCGTCCTCAAGGTTGCGGTGGCGGCCCTCGTAGTCTTCGATGTCGCCGCGGTCGCGGATCCAGTCGAGACGCAGGGGCTTCAAGCCTTCCTTCGGGTCGCACTTGGGGCCTCGGTGTTGTAGTCGTGGAACGGCGGGTTCGGGCCCACGCCGGGCGTGTCGCTCAGCTTGATTTCGGTGTACGGCACTTCCAGGTCGTAGGAACCATACTGATAGGTGAACGGTACGGACTTGGTCTTGCGGATGTGCGCCTTGTCGCGCTGCTTGGAACCACGGGCGGCGATGTCCACGCGCTGCTGCTTGGCAAGCTTCTGGGCATCCTTGGCGTCCTTGGCGTTGGTGAACTTCTTCTCAGTGGCCTCGGAACCGGGCTTCGCGGCCCCTTCCTGAGCAGCCTGAGTGTCAGTAGCGGGGGTGTGGGTTACGACGCGCGGCGCGTAGCCGTGCTTCTTGTCGCCGCGGACGGCCTTCCAGCCTTCGACCATGGTGCGCGCGGCCTCTTCCGGGTTCTCGCACCCGCGATGGCGGAGACCGCGAACCAGCCAGCAGCCTTGGTATCGGCGAGTATGGCCATATCGGCTGCGGTCACGCCGCCGCCCACGACCACCGGGAATTCGCTGGCAACGCAGATGGTGTTGATCTGGGCGGCGTCCAGCGTCTTGCCGGAGCCGTCGTTGCCGCCCACGGAAGCCTCGGGCTTGGTGGTGGAGACGTGCAGAGGACCGGCGCCAATGTAGTCGATGCAGCCGTCGGGCAGCTCGTTGATGAGCCGAACGAGGCTTTCGGTCTCAGCCGACAGGCCCACGATGGCCTCGTCGCCGAGCAGGGCGCGGGCTTCGCGCGGCTCCATGTCGGTCTGGCCGATGTGCACACCGTCCACCTTGATGCCCTTGCGGCGGGCCTGCCACACCACGTCGGCACGGTCGTCGATCACAAAGGCCACGGAATCGGACTTCTCATTGTCCTCGATGATCTGCGCGATGTCGCGGGCCATGTCGGTCAGCTCAGAGGCATCGGCCTCCTTGGCGCGCAGTTGGATGAAGGTTGCGCCGCCGCGCAGAGCCTGATCCACCACGTCGGTCAGCGGACGGCCTTTGCAGTCCTCCGGCCCCACCACGAAGTACGCGGACAGGTCGAAGCTGTCGCGCATGGAGGCGTATGGGTATTCATTACTCATTATTATTCCTGCTTTTGTTGTTTCTTGTGGAAGTCTTATTGGAAAAAACTGTTATGAGCTCCCTCATCAGAGGGAACTGAAACTACTGCACCAAAATCTCGGATTCCGCCACCTGTTCGGCGGTCACATTCCACAGCGCGTCAAGGAACGCAACTTGGAACGAGCCCGGTCCGTGCGAAGTTGTATCGGCCACCTCTCCCGCGCGGTTGTACAGCAGAGACGCGGACAGGGCGGCGGTCAACGGATCGGAGACCGCCAAATACGTGGCAGCCACGCCGCCCAGCGAGCAGCCGGCACCGGTGATCTTGGTCATCATCGCGCTGCCGCCCGGCAGCCGGTACACGGTTTCGCCATCGGTCACCAGATCGGCGATGCCGGACACGGCCACGGCGCAGCGGGTGGAAGCGTCATGGGAGGAATGCTTGGCGTGCTGTTCGGTCAGATACTGTGCCAGCGCCACCGCCGCGCCGGTTGCGGACTCCACGTCGTCGACGGATTCCACTCCGGCGGGGCGGTGCTCGGAAGCGTCCCCCACGGTTTCGGTATTGAGCCCCCACATGTTCGCCAGCGCGATTACCTCGGATGCATTCGCGCGAATCATGGTCGGGGGAGCGGCCTTGAAGGCCTGAAGAATGGCGGTACGGGTGCGGCCGATGCCGGCGGCCACCGGGTCGAGCACCCACGGCTTGTCCAAGTAGTTGAGTCGCTGGGCGATTTCGGGCAGTGCGTCCTTATAGAACGGCAGCAGCGTGCCCACGTTGATGTAGTTCGCGCCCGCGATTTTCGCGGTTTCGATCACGTCGTCCGGCAGGAAACTCATGGCCGCAGTGCCGCCGGCCGCCAGTTGCGCGTTGGCAACCAAATTGATGGTCACAAAATTGGTGAATGACTGGGCCAACGGAGTCGTCTCGCGTACGCGGCGAACGGCATCGGCGATATTGTCACGGATGGGTGAATCGGCTGGAACCGGAGTCCCGGCGGTATAACCGCTGGACACGCCGGTAAACGATGATGCACTATTGCTCATTTACTGCTCCCTACGATGGTCTTAACCAACAGGTTCTAAGGGTCAGGCTCAGGCCTTTCTCAACTCGCGAACCACATGCGAGTTCCCCTGCATTACAGTGCCGACGCTATGCGCCAACATGGACATTATCGTGACGGATTTGTTCGATACGTGTCGTCAGGTCTGGCGCGTCCCCGTCCATTCGTGATACATAGACGCCTCCGCCGAGCAACATCTCCCGAATTTGTGACGCTGACGCGATGTCAGTGGCACATGGGAAGGGTAAAACAACAGGAACAATATGGAGGTGTTGCGATATAGGAATCGCTGCGAACGGCCGCTCGTGAGACGCGGAACATATACCGGACAATGCCGCCTGACCTGTCACCATATACGGCTATCCTGAAGCGGTTGTTATTAGACCCCAAACCGTTCAAACCAGAAGGTGCATTGTGGCTCAGTCCAAACTCGATGAAGTCGTATCCCTTGCGAAGCGTCGCGGCTTCGTGTTCCCCGCCGGCGAAATTTACGGCGGCACCCGTTCCGCTTGGGATTACGGCCCCCTCGGCGTCGCTCTCAAGGACAATATCAAGCGTGAATGGTGGCGCTCCATGGTCGTCACCCGTCCTGATGTCGTCGGTGTCGACACTTCCATCATTCTGCCGCCCGAAGTGTGGGTGGCGTCCGGCCACGTGAGCGTGTTCAACGATCCGCTCGTCGAGTGTCTCAACTGCCACAAGCGCAACCGCGCCGACAAGCTCGAGGAATCCTACGCCGAGAAGCACGGCGACAAGATGCCGGAAAACGGCATGAAGGACATCGTCTGCCCGAACTGCGGCACCCGTGGCCAGTGGACCGAACCGCGCGACTTCAACATGATGCTGCGCACCCACCTCGGCCCGGTCGAGGACGAGAACAGCCTGCACTACCTGCGTCCGGAGACTGCACAGGGCATCTTCGTGGACTTCAAGAACGTGATGACCTCTTCCCGTTCCAGGCCGCCGTTCGGCATCGCCAACATGGGTAAGTCCTTCCGTAACGAGATCACCCCGGGTAACTTCATCTTCCGCACCCGTGAGTTCGAGCAGATGGAGATGGAGTTCTTCGTCACGCCCGGCACCGATGAGGAATGGCACCAGTACTGGATCGACGCCCGCACCCGCTGGTACATCGACCTCGGCGTCAAGCCGGAGAACCTGCGCCACTACGAGCACCCGAAGGAGAAGCTCTCCCACTACTCCAAGCGCACCGTGGACATCGAATACAAGTTCGGCTTCCAGGGTTCCGACTGGGGCGAGCTCGAAGGCATCGCCAACCGTACCGATTACGATTTGAGCGCGCACTCCAAGCACTCCGGCGAAGACCTGAGCTACTTCAACCAGGCCACCGGCGAGAAGTACGTGCCGTACGTCATCGAACCGGCCGCCGGCCTGACCCGCTCCCTGATGTGCTTCCTCGTGGACGCCTACGATGTGGACGAGGCCCCGAACACCAAGGGCGGCGTTGACAAGCGCACCGTGCTGCGTCTCGACCCGCGTCTGGCCCCGGTCAAGGCCGCCGTGCTGCCGCTGAGCAAGAAGCCTGAGCTGCAGACCGTGGCCCAGAACCTGGCCGACGACCTGCGCTTCAACGAGTGGATGATCGACTACGACGAGTCCGGTGCCATCGGTCGTCGTTACCGTCGTCAGGACGAGATCGGCACCCCGCTGTGCATCACCGTGGACTTCGACACCCTCGAGGACCACGCTGTGACCATCCGTGAGCGTGACACCATGGCCCAGGAGCGCGTCGCTCTTGACAAGGTGGCCGATTACGTGGCCGCCCGCATCGGCGAGAAGCGCACCCGCGTGCCCCTGAAGCCTGTGGAAATGGGCGGTGAGCCTTGGCCTGAGTCCGGCGTTCAGGAAGCCGGCGGCCTGTACTAAGCCGGAGTCGCACAACTTGGGCTCCCCTCTGTGGCTGAGCCGTAAGGAAGACATCCCAGTGGGCTGTTTGTAGGCGAAGTGGCGGCGATAGACGCCGGGGCTCCTCTCTCAGGGGAGCCCCTACTTATTTTCTTAGGAATCACATGGCACAATCCGAATCCGAAACAGTGCTCACCGAGCATCACGAGACCGACAACCTCGACCCACGTACGGACGCGCCGGCACGCCCCGGGACCCCGGTGCATATCGCCCCGGTCCAACTCGGCAACATCACCGTGCCGACCCCGGTGGTGCTCTCGCCGATGGCGGGAGTGACCAACTGGCCCTTCCGCGTGATTTGCGAGGAATACGGTCCCGATGGACTCTACGTGGCCGAGATGATCACCGCTCGAGCCCTCGTGGCGCATAACCCGAAAGCACTGCGCCTCTGTCATTTCGCCAAAAGCGAAAAAATCCGTTCACTGCAGTTGTACGGCGTGAACCCCTCCATCACCGAACAGGCGGCGAAAATCGTGGTCGACGGCAACATGGCCGACCATGTGGACCTGAACTTCGGTTGCCCGGTGCCCAAGGTCACTCGTCGAGGCGGTGGTTCGGCCTTGCCTTGGAAAACCGACATTTTCACCGAGCTCATCCAGCGCGTGGTCGCCGTATGCGAGCCGGCGGGCATCCCCGTCACCGCGAAGATCCGCGTCGGCATCGACCATAACCATGAGACCTTCCTCGAAGCCGGACACATCGCGCAGGAGGAGGGCTGCAAGGCCGTAACCCTGCATGCCCGCACCACCGCCGAATACTATGGCGGTCATTCCGACTGGTCCCGCATCGGCGAGCTCAAGGAACACCTCAACATTCCGGTATTCGGCAATGGCGATATCTGGGGTGCCGAGGATGCGCTCGAAATGGTGCGCGAGACCGGCTGCGACGGTGTGGCCATCGGCCGCGGATGCCAGGGCCGGCCGTGGCTGTTCGCCAACATCAAAAACGCCTTCGAGGGCAATCCCGAACGGCTCAACCCGAATCTGGCGAGGTCTGCCGCGTGATTCACCGTCATGCCGAGCTGCTTACCGAGTTTTATGAGGGCGATGAGATGATGGCCGTCCACGATCTGCGCAAGCACATCGCCTGGTATCTGAAAGGATTCCCGGTGGGCGGCTCCACCCGCAAGGCCTTTATGGAATGCGAGAGCCTGGCCGATGTGGACCGCGAGATCGGCAAGCTCGACCCGACTATCGAATACCCGCCACGCGTGGTCGACAAACCGCGCGGCCGCGTGCGTTTCGCCAAGAAGGTGCACTTGCCGTATGGCTGGTTGGAATCGCGTACCACCACCCACGAAGAGCGTGAGGCGCTCTTCGGTGACGACCCAATGGACGCCAGTTACTGAGAAAATACTGAAAATACACGCAACACGCGCCATTCTGCGCGTGAATTTCCCTCCAAGAGTAGCCTGTTTGCGCTACTCTTGGGTGTAACCGTGAAGTGACAGGAGCCAAACGTGAGCGAGATCGCGCAGAATGAGTTCAACGACAAGACCAACATCAAGGTTGTTGGCGTCGGCGGTGCCGGCGGTAATGCCGTCAATCGCATGATTGCCGAGGGATTACAGAATGTTGAATTTGTGGCGGTAAATACCGATGCGAAGGATCTTCTGCGCTCTGATGCGGATGTCAAGATTTCCCTTTCCGATAAGTCCAGTCGTGGTCTCGGTGCTGGTGCCGACCCGGAGCGTGGAGCCAAGGCGGCCCAGGACCACCAGTCGGATATCGAAGAGGCGCTTAGGGGTGCCGACATGGTGTTCGTCACCTGCGGCGAGGGCGGTGGCACCGGTACTGGCGCCAGCCCGATCGTCGCTCGTGCGGCTCATCAACAGGGTGCTCTCACCATCGCGGTTGTTACTCGTCCGTTCAGCTTCGAAGGCCCTCAGCGTTCCGCTTCCGCCGAATACGGCATCGACAACCTGCGCAAGGAAGTCGACGCGCTGATCGTCATTCCGAACGATCGCCTGCTCGAGCTTTCCGACCGTTCCATCGGCATCATTGAGGCCTTCAAGACCGCTGATACCGCACTGCTTGCCGGTGTTCAGGGCATCACTGACCTGATTTCGATGAACTCCTATATTCACGTCGACTTCAACGATGTGAACTCCATTCTTCGTGGTGCTGGTACTGCGCTGTTTGGTATCGGTTCCGCACGGGGAGAGGATCGTGCCACGCAGGCCGCCGAAATCGCCATCAGCTCTCCGCTGCTTGAGGAAAGCATCGAAGGCGCACACGGTGCGCTGATCAACATCGCCGGTCCGACCGACCTGAAGTTGCAGGAGCCTCTGCTGCCACCGAACTGGTGCGCAAGGCCATTCACCCTGAAGCCCAGATTATTTGGGGTCTTGCTCTGGACGATGCTTATGGCGATGAAGTGCGTGTCACTGTTATTGCTGCTGGTTTTGACCCCGTCGCCGCTCAAGATGACGACACTCAGAGCACGGTGACGCCGGTTGTGCCAACCGCCGCCGATCCTGCGACTCCCGTGGCACAGCCAGCTCCAGCACCGGCACCGGCTGCACAGCCCGCTGCCACTGCCCAACCGGCATTCACACCGGCTACCGGTGACTCCGCATCGTTGCCTTTTGATGATCCGACTTCCGCTCATCCGAATATCGCCGTGAACGATCCGGCTGGCGATCTCGACATCCCTGACTTCCTGCGCTGAAAGGATTGATCCATGGCTGGGTTCATGAAAAACGCGATGTCCTATCTGGGCATGAGTGACGTTGTGGACGATGAGGACGACTACATCGAGGAGGACGAGGAGCAGAAGCCGGCTTCGAAGTCCGCATTTGATTCCGACCATACGGTCACGCCGCTGGCGTCAACCACCGCGCCTGCCGCATCGTCGACTACCAAGCCGTTCCCCGGTGGTCGTGTGAACAGAATCACCACCATCCATCCGAAGTCATATGAGGATGCTCAACTGGTCGGCCGTGCATTGCGTGACGGTGTTCCGGTCGTACTGAATCTCACCGGTGTGGCCGAAGCCGTGGCATATCGCATCGTGGACTTCTCCGCCGGCGTGGTGTTCGGCGTGCGTGGTTCCCTCGAGCGTGTCACTCCGCGCGTGTTCCTGTTGAGCCCGGCGCAGGTGAACATCAAGGTCGAAGAGCCGACAAAACCAGCCTCGGCACACGATTTGTTCGCTGACTGACCGGTTCAGTAGTTTTCGCATTCGACGTTATATCGGTATTCGGCCGACTCCCAGCAAGGAGTCGGCCGATTCTTATTGTGCTCCGAGCAAACTTTTCATGCGCGGTTGTTAGTCTGTCAGCATGCTTTCCTTAGTGTTCTCTTTGATCGGCCGCATTCTTGCATGGCTCATCAACGCGTATATCACGGTTCTGTTCGTGCGCATGATTCTGGACTGGGTCTCCGTTCTCGCACGAAACTGGTATCCACGTGGTGTGGTGGCCCAGCTGATCAATATTGTGTATTCCATTACCGAACCCCCTCTGCGCTGGCTACGTCGCTATATTCGCCCATTGCCGCTCGGTTCGATTTATCTTGATGTCAGCTTCATTGTGCTGTATTTTGCGCTGGTGGTACTGGAAAGTGTTGTTCTGATAGTGTTCTGAGGCCGTTTTTGACCCGCCGGAGGCATATATCTGGCATAAAAACCCACGTCGAATGTTCTGAAACGATGGGGTCGTGATAGCATTCTGACTTGAGACCAACGTAAGTGCGGGCGATGCCCCAAAGCGAGGTGCAAGATTTATGCTCTGTTGACGCCGAAGGATATTAGGGAGCATACCTTCCAGACTGTTCGATTCAAGGAAGGTTATGATGTCGACGAGGTCGATGACTTCCTTGATCAGGTCACGGAAACCGTCGAGGCTCTTGGACGTCAGGCGGTAGCCGGCGTCAGGCCACCCAGTCTCTGGGTCCTGACGTGACCAACCTTAATGCGAAGATCTCCGATCTTACCGGTCAGGTGCAGCAACTCGAGTCGGAGAATGCTGGTTTGAAGAACGCTGTGGCTCAGGCCCAGCAGGCCGCTCAGGCTGGCAATGATCAGGCAGCACAGCTTGTCTCTGCCAAGCTCAGCGAAGCCGAGGAATCCAACCGCGCGCTGTCCTCCCAGAATGAGCAGCTCAAGGGTCAGGTCGATCAGCTGAACGCTCAAATCGATCAGCTCACCGCTCAGGCTGCTCAGGCCTCCGGTGACCAGGAGCTGTCGGTCAGCAGATCGCCGCCATTCAGCAGGAACGTGATCAGTTCCGCGCGGCCAATGAGGAGCTGTCCCGTCAGCTCGCCGCCGCTCAGCAGCAGGGTTCCGCCGCTCAGCAGCAGTCCGCTCAGATCGCTGAGCTGTCCCGTCAGCTCGAAGAAGCCAAGCAGCGTGAAAACCAGCTTCGTGCTCAGGTTTCCAAGGTTGAGCCGAGCACCGAGACCGGTTCTCTGCAGAAGATCGCTGGCGCCGCTTCCATGCCGGGCACCGAGCCCGAGCGCGCCACCGCCATGCTGACCCTGGCTATGCAGCTGCACGATCAGTACGTGGAGAAGGGCAAGAACAAGGCCAAGGAAATCACCGAGGCCAGCCAGAACAAGTACAACGATCTGGTCACCAAGGCCAACAACTACTCCGAGCGTACCCGTTCCGAGGCCGACGACTACTCCACTCGTACTCGTTCCGACGCCGACACCTATTCGGATCGTACCCGCTCCGAGGCCGACGCTTACCGTGACCAGACTCACGCGGATGCCGAGACCTACTCCCAGAACACCCGTTCTGAGGCCGACGCATACTCCGTCAAGACTCGTCAGGATGCGGACAACTACTCCAAGTCTCAGCACGATGACGCTGACAACTACGAGAAGGAAGTGCAGCAGCGTGCCGCCGAGTATGACAAGAACACTCGTTCCGCGGCTGATGCGTACGACAAGAACACCCGCTCTGCAGCCGATACGTATGCCGAGCAGGTGCGCGACAACCTTCAGGCTCAGTCCAAGGTCGTCGAGGGCAACATCCAGAGCCTCAAGCAGTTCGAGACTGAATACCGCGCCCGCCTCACCGAGTACCTCGGCCAGCTGGCATCGCAGGTTTCCGAGTCGAACAACTACGTCGACCAGACCTCGTCCAAGACCAACTGAGCGTAGGCAGGTACAGGTCGTATGACGAACCAACAGGGACGGCTGCGCACCCGCGTGGCCGTCTTTGCATGTGTGGCCGCGGCTGCGCTGATTGTCGATCAGCTCACCAAGGCTTGGGCGATGGCCGCGTTATCCAACGGTCAGACCATTCGCGTGATTCCCGGACTGCTGTCCTTCACCTTGGTGCGTAATCCGGGCGCGTCCTTGGGCATGGGATCAGGCGCTACTTGGGTAATCAGTCTGTTGGCCGTTGTGGCTTGCGTGGCCCTTGCTGTGGCTGGGGTGCGCACTGTCTCCATGAAATGGTCGGTGGCGATTTCTTTCGCGTTTGCAGGCGCTCTGGGCAACCTGATTGACCGTGTTATGTACGCTGACGGCTTCCTCGACGGCAAAGTGGTGGATTTCCTTAACTATGGCTGGTCCGTTGGCAATGTGGCGGATATCTATCTGGTAGTCGCCGGTGTGGTCCTGGTGATTCTGATTCTTATGGGGGAGCCGTTCTCACACAAGGATCTCATCGAGCAATCCGACGAATCCCTACAGTCTGAGCCGGAGGCGGACGCCAAGTAATGAGTCGAATAGTCCCTGCTCCCGATGCATTGGTGGGTAAGCGTTTCGACGTAGCCGTGGCCAAAATGCTGGGTATTTCACGATCTAAAGCCGCCGATCTGGTTGACTCCGGGCAGGCGCGCGTTTTAGGACGTGAAGTTGCGCGGTCCAGCACATTGCAGGCGGGGGAGACCGTCGAATTTGATTTGGCGGAGGAACAGGCCGAGCCTGAGCCTATCGCAACTGATATGGCCGTTGTCTACGAAGACGATGATGTCGTTGTAGTCGATAAGCCTGTAGGCGTGGCGGCGCATGCCTCGGTTGGCTGGACCGGTCCAACCGTGCTCGGATCACTGCGTGACCGCGGCGTGCATATCACTTCCTATGGTGCGGCCGGGCGTGAGGGCATTGTTTCTCGCCTTGATGTAGGCACTTCCGGCTTGATGTTGGTGTGCAAGTCCGACCTTGCGTACACCGAGATGCGTCGCAGTTCGCCGAGCATGAGGTAAAGAAAACCTATCATGCGCTCGTGCAGGGTGGTCTTAAAGAGAACAAAGCAACCATTGAGGCACCGATCGGGCGCGCCAAAGTGTCCGATTTCCGCTTCTGCGTGACTCCGGCCGGCAAACCGGCCGTTACGCACTGGGATGTGCTGGAGCGTTTCGGCCATGAGGCCACTCTGGTATCCGTGAATCTGGAGACCGGACGTACTCATCAGATTCGCGTGCATTTCTCCTCGATTGGGCATCCCCTGTGCGGCGACCCCATGTATGGTGCCAATCCGGTGCTGTCTGAGGCCTTGGGACTTGACCGGCAGTGGCTGCACGCCATGAAGCTCGAATTCCGTCATCCCCGCACCCGCGTCTGGACCACGGTCCGGTCCCAGTACCCGGCCGACTTGGCTGCCGCACTCGATGCCATGCGTGCCCGACACATCGAACCCGCTGAACCTGCCGAATATGCCGAAGTTCTGGTGGACTAATTCCGCAACGTGTCTCGGTACTCCAGCGTGAAGTGAACAGAAAAGAGCCAAAGCAGTAATGAAGCCGGGCGGTATATGCCATCCGGATTGCAGAATCTCCTGCTGATAAAAACCGTTTCCTAGTCGTTGACCGTGCCCGTTCCGGCGACGATCGCGGCCTACGACGCGTTCATCCTCTACCCGGCTCACCGATACGACATCAAGGGCAAAAGGCATCCGACAGGTATACGCGCTTGACTGGCTGCTGAACGAAGACCACAAGAAACAGTAGATACTAGGGCGGCCAGCGGGTTAGCAAGACATCAGTTGGTGAGGACTGCTGACATTGCACTCCGACGGATGAATTGAATACTCATATGGTATCCGATTCTGAACAATTGAGTGGGGGCGTTGATGGTTGCCATCGTTTGAGCTGGCTAAATGCGATTTCGCGCCATGCTGTTTCGACAACGGTGACAACGGCTACAGTTGAACTATGCATGGGTTGAAGAGTGCGATTGACAGGGGAGCGGACGCGTGGGCACGTTCGCTGCCTGGGCGCGTGCTCGACCGGTATGTGTCGCGGAGCGGCCCCCTGCTGGCGAATGGTCTGGCATATGGTCTGCTATTCGCCTTTTTTGCCGGCGTCTGGATTGCGGTGAGCGTGTTCGGCCTTATCATGGTCGGCAACATTGATTGGCAGCAGATGCTGATCGACGCGGTGCGTGAAGTCATTCCCGGTGTGGCCGACTCGTTTCTGACGTCTTCCGCGCTAGGCACCATGTCAAGCGCATTGACATGGACCGGTCTGGCCACGTTGGCCATATTCTGGTGGACGGTGACCGGCTGGATGAACTCGCTGCGCCACGCCGTACGGGCCATGTTCGACGACTGCGGCGACGAGCTCAATATCGTCGTCGCAAGGTTACGCGATACGCTTGCCGCCATCGCCATCGCAATACTGTTCATTCTTTCGACCGCGCCGGTACGGTGTCCGGCGGCATCGTACGCCGACTGCTGCAATGGGGCGGCATCCCCAGCAGTTCGTTGCCCGGCACCGTGCTTTTGGAGATGACCGGTTTCGGTACCGGCGTCGCGCTGAATTTTGCGTTGTTCATGTTGCTGCTGCGCGTGGTCTCCCACATCAAAGCCGGACGATTCACGATACTCGGCGCGTTACTGGGATCTCTGACGGTTTCCGCAATGCAGCTTCTCGGTGCGCGACTATTAGCCGGAGCCTCCCGGAATCCGATGCTTGCCCCGTTCGCCGCGTTGATCGGCGTGCTCATTTGGTTCAACCTCGTCGCCCAGGTCATTTTGCTCTGTGCCGCCCTCATTGCCGAGTGCCGACAAAAGAGCTGAGCGTCTGAACTGACTAATATGACAATTAGCGATGAAGCCTCTCTCGCCGAGATGATTCGCGAACTCAGCTGGCACTACAGTTATTGCCGTGGTCTTTCCATCTTGGCATATCGCAAACGAGTAGCTTCACCCGTGATACCGAGCTTGCGACCAATTGTTTCCCATGATTGGCCACGCTCATGCATGAGCAGTACCATCTGCGCAATGCGGGCATCAATGTATTCCAGTTCGGCTTTGCGTCGATTGATTAGACGGCTGAGCTCCAGTTCGGGAGAGAAGTTTGGGCTGTCCTCGGGAATGCCTTCTGCTGGTGATTCCTGAGACTCCACGGCGTCTGCCGCAGCGTTGCCGATTTCCATGAGTTTGGCCTGCACTTCGGGGGAGTAGTCTTCAAATTTCATCGTTATCACCATCCTGGTATTGCATCGTCAACCATTTCATTTCATAGGTCAGTCGAGCTCGCATGGCGTGCACGATGACATGCTCATATGTTCCCGGAATCCATTCGCGTTCAATAACGCGTGAAAGCACGGCGATACTGCATAAAAAACAGCGAAAAGAGACCATGTGGAGTGGCTGCATCTAATTAACTGGCCAACCACGATAATCGCCGGTAAATATTTACCGCCGCCCAGACCACACGGTATGGTGGAGCGCATGGCTGATTACGGGAACAACTTTGTGCAACTGCATAACCATACGCACTATTCGCTGCTCGATGGTGCGTCGAAGATTCCTGATTTGGCCAAGCGTGCGGCCGAACTTGGCATGCCTGCGGTCGGCATCACCGACCATGGCAACATGCATGGCGCTACGAGATGTACACCAACTGCGTGGCCAATGGCGTCAAGCCATCATCGGCATCGAAGCTTATGTGACCCCGGAAACCGCACGTCAAGACAAGTCCCGTGTGCACTGGGGCACCGAAGCCCAGCGCCGCGACGACGTCTCCGGTGGTGGTCTTATCACCCACTTGACCATGTGGGCCGAAAACGACGAAGGCCTGGTCAACCTCATCAAAGCCTCGTCCGTGGCCAACCTCGAAGGTCGCGTCATGCGCTACCCGCGTATGGATAAGGAGGTGCTCGCCACCTATTCCAAAGGTGTGATCGCCTCCTCCGGATGCCTTCGGGCATCATCCAGACTCGTCTGCGCCTCGGTCAATTCGAGGAGGCCCTGCGCGCCGCCGGCGAATTCCAGGACATCTTCGGCAAAGACAACTTCTTCATCGAACTCATGGATCACGGTCTGACAATCGAGACCCAGGTCACCAACGACCTGCTGACCATTGCCAAGAAGCTGGACGCCCCGCTGCTGGCCACCAACGATTCCCACTACGTACACGCCGAAGATGCACAGGCGCAGGACGCCATGCTCTGCATCAACTCCGGTTCCCGTCTTGACGATCCGGACCGATTCAAGTTCGACGGCACCGGCTACTACATCAAAACCGCCGAAGAGATGCGCGAACTGTTCAAGGACCACCCGGACGCCTGCGACAATACGCTCGTTATCGCCGAACGCTGCAACGTGATGTTCGACGACCACGAAGACGGCGCGTTCATGCCGAAATTCCCTTGCCCCGAAGGCTGGGATGAGACCTCCCTGTTCCTCAAAAAAGTCGAGGAAGGTCTGGAGAAGCGTTACGACGGCAACCCGCCGCTCGACGTATTGAAGCAGGCCGACTACGAATGTGGTGTGATCTGCCAGATGCAGTTCTGCGGATACTTCCTCGTGGTCGCCGACTACATTCAGTGGGCCAAGGACCACGGCATTATGGTGGGGCCGGGCCGTGGTTCGGCCGCAGGCGCCATGGTCGCCTATTCCATGGGCATTACCGAGCTCGATCCGCTCAAGCATGGCCTGATTTTCGAGAGGTTCCTGAACCCTGAGCGAGTGAGCCTTCCTGATATCGATGTCGACTTCGACCCTGAAGGTCGTGCGCGAGTCATCGAATACTGCGGCGAAAAATACGGCACCGATAAGGTCGCCCAGTGCGTGATCTATGGCACCATCAAAACCAAGCAGGCCCTGAAAGACTCCGCCCGCATCATGGGTTATGAATTCTCAGTCGGTGAAAAAATCACCAAGGCGCTGCCTCCGGCGGCCACCGGCGGCAAAGACATCAGTCTGCATGACATCTTCGACCCTGCCGCCAAACGTTATGCCGAGGCCAGGGAATTCCGAGAACTCTACGATTCCGACCCGGACACCAAGCGCATCACCGAAGAAGCCAAGGGTATCGAAGGCCTGATCCGACAGACCGGTGTACATGCCTGCGCCACCATCATGGGTAGCGCACCCATCACCGACACCTCGCCGTTGCTGGAACGCACCGATGGCACCATCAACCACCACCTTCGAATACCACACGTGCGAAACGTTGGGGCTGGTCAAGATGGACTTCCTTGGCCTGTCCAACTTGACGATCATCCACGACACCCTGAAGAACATCGAGGCCAACGGCAAACCCGCCATCGACTACACCAAGATTCCGCTCGATGACGCCGAAACCTACAAACTCATGTCCCGAGGAGACACGCTCGGCGTGTTCCAGCTCGATTCCGACGGCATGCGTTCACTGCTGAAAACCCTGAAGCCCGATAACTTCAACGATATTTCCGCACTTATCGCCCTGTACCGACCGGGCCCGATGAGTATGGATTCGCACACCAACTATGCCAAGCGCAAAAACGGCCTGCAGAAGATCACGCCAATTCACCCTGAGCTTGAGGAGCCTCTGAAGCAGGTGCTTGACGAGACCTATGGTCTGATCATCTACCAGGAGCAGGTGCAGTCCGCCGCCCGAATCCTCGCCGGTTATTCACTGGGCAAGGCAGACGTGCTGCGTCGAGCCATGGGTAAGAAGAAGCCCGAAGTGCTGGCCAAGGAGAAGGTGCCGTTCTTCGCCGGTATGAAGGAGCACGGATATTCCGAAGAGGCATCCCAGGCCGTGTGGGATATTCTGGTGCCGTTCTCCGGCTACGCTTTCAACAAAGCGCACTCCGCCGCATACGGTCTGATCTCCTACTGGACCGCATATCTGAAGACGCACTACCCGGTCGAGTTCATGGCCGCCTTGTTGCAAGGTGCCGCCACCAACAAAGACAAGACCGCACTGTACTTGGGCGAGGCCCGCCGCATGGGCATCCAGGTGCTCTCGCCGGACGTCAACGAATCGGTGTACGAGTACTCGGCAGTCGGCGACGTCGTCCGATTCGGTCTTGGTGCCATCCGTAACGTGGGTGACAAGGCCGTGGCCGATATCATCGCCGAACGCGAAGGCCCGCGCGGCAAGTTCGTGAACTTCATGGACTTCATCCGCCGCGTGCCCCTGACCGCGCTGAACCGGCGATTGGTCGAATCGTTGATCAAGGCCGGTGCCTTCGACTCGATTGACCCGAACCGTCGCGCGCTGCTCACCGTGCACGAGGCCGCCATCGATTCGGTGGTGAGTCTGAAGCGCAAACAGGCGGAGGGCCAGTTCGATTTGTTCTCCGATGCCGAGGATGGGGGAGCGGAGGCCATGGGCGACGCTTCCGTGACCGTACCCGATCTTGAGGAATGGGACAAGAAGACCAAACTTAACTTCGAACGCGAAATGTTGGGCCTGTATGTGTCTGACCATCCGCTCTCCGGTATGCAGTCGATTCTCGCGTCCTTGCGTGAAATGTCCATCGCGCATCTGGTTGATCGAGCCAAAACGATGGGTGAAGGACAGCAGGTCACGTTGGCTGGTTTGGTCACCAATGTGGACCGGCGCGTATCCAAGAAGGGCAACCCCTGGGCCATCGTGACCATCGAAGACATGGAAAGCTCCATCCAATGCATGTTCTTCGGCAAGGTCTATGAAGCGGCCGCCGCCGAACTTGCCGTGGACGCCATCGTACAGATTCGTGGCCAAGTGGAGTTGCGCGACGAAACCGTTTCTCTGAGAGCCACGGAAATGCAGATTCCGACCTTGGAAGCCGAGGATGAACGTCCGTTGGTCATCACGCTGCCGCCGGTGGCGTTGGAGCGCCAACGCATGATGCAACTCGGTCAGGTGCTCGCTAATCATCCTGGTTACTGCGAAGTACATCTTGCGGTGCTGGATGAGAAGGGTAACGCTCAGGTGCTCACGTTTGGCGATCGTTTCCGCGTCAAGCGAGATACTTCGTTGTTTGCTGAGATCAAGATTCTGTTTGGCCCCAGCTGCTTGCCTGCCGCCTGATTGGCGGGTTTCGCCCCTGGCCTCTCCCTCACCTGGCTTTGCTGGGGGCTCCTTCATCAGAGGGAGCTAAGACGTGTGCCACCATACGATGTGCGCGACTACTGTGGAACGTATGGGCATGGAGATGGCGGATACTGGTAACAACGATGACGAGCAACAATGGATTGCCACGATGCTGGAACGGCTGTCTCATTCGCAGTTCCGCGCCAAATTCGCTTTGACCGACAAAGACCGAGCCTATGCCCGCACCAAAGGCAAGGCGACCATCGATCGTCATGCGCGAGAAATGTTGCGAGACCGCATAGGCGCAGCCGAACCGAAGAACGACGGCAGGCAGACGCATGCGCGGCCATCCGGTATTCACCGCTCAGCATGCTACCGCCACATGCTGCCGCGGATGCATCGAAAAATGGCATCATCTGCCCAAAGGCCGTGAACTCGCCGAAGCGGAGGTAAACCGACTTGCCGATTTGGTCATGGCATGGATTGAGCGGGACCTTATCAATCATCCGGTTCGGTGAAGCACCCCGCATCCTCAGTATGCCTGTATGCCTTCAATAGTTATGAGCCAACAGCCAACATAGGCCTCGAAAACCGTAGATGCAAGGTATTGGCGAATGCGGCAGAACGCCGAACGTTGCCTATGGCGCGTTCGTCAATAATGCGACATGATGTCTATTCAAGAAGAGTTGATGAAGTGTCAACTCTGCCCCAAGGAGGCGGAATATGTACTACAGCAGCGGCAATTATGAGGCTTTCGCACGTCCGAAGAAGCCGGCCGACGTGGACAACAAGCATGCATACATCATCGGTACCGGACTGGCGGCATTGTCTGCAGCCTGTTATCTGGTGCGTGATGGTCAGATGCCTGGCGAGAACATCCACATCCTTGAGAAGGACCCGGTACCCGGCGGCGCCTGTGACGGTCTTGATATTCCCGGCCTTGGCTATGTGATGCGTGGCGGCCGCGAAATGGACAATCATTTCGAGGTCATGTGGGATCTGTTCCGCTCGATTCCCTCCATCGAAACCGAAGGCGTCAGCGTACTCGACGAGTACTACTGGCTCAACAAGGAGGACCCGAACTACTCGCTGTGCCGCGCCACCAAGAATCTCGGCAAGGACGCGGGGCTCAAGGGCAAGTTCGGGCTGTCCGACAAGGCTTCGATGGAAATCATGAAGCTGTTCTTCACCCCGGACGAAGACCTGTATGACAAGCCGATCACCGATTTCTTCGATGATGAGGTGCTGAACTCCAACTTCTGGCTGTACTGGCGCACCATGTTCGCCTTCGAAAACTGGCACTCCGCGCTGGAAATGAAGCTGTACATCAAGCGCTACATTCATCACATCGGAGGCCTGCCGGACTTTTCCGCGCTGCGTTTCACCCGCTACAACCAGTACGAGTCGATGATTCTGCCGATGGTCAAGTATCTGGAATCGCACGGCGTCGAATTCCGCTACAACACCAAGGTCGAGAACGTGGAATTCGCGATTGGCGGGGGAGCCGGCCCCAAGCGCGAGCACACCGGCGTAGGCCAAGACACCATCCAGAAGATTCAGGCCACCTCCGGCTTCTTCAAGCGCAACCCTGCCAGCACGCCCACCAAGAAGCTTGCCGTGCGCATCGACGTGGACCACGAGGGTGATAAATCCTCCATCGACCTGACCGAGAACGATCTGGTGTTCATCACCAACGGCGGTTGCGTGGAGAACTCCACCATGGGTTCCCAGAACTCGCCCGCCGCATGGAACCCAGACCTGAAGCCCGGTGGCGGCTGGGATATGTGGAAGCGTATCGCCGACCAGGACCCGAGCTTTGGCCATCCGGAGAAGTTCTGCTCCGATCCGAATGCCACCAAGTGGATGAGCGCCACCGTCACCACCCTGGACGGCGAGATTCCGCCGTACATCCAGAAGATCTGCAAGCGCGACCCGTTCTCCGGCAAGGTCGTCACCGGCGGCATCGTCACCGTGCAGGACTCCAACTGGCTCATGAGTTGGACCCTGAACCGCCAGCAGCAGTTCCGCGACCAGCCCAAGGACCAGCTGTGCGTATGGGTCTACGGCCTGTTCCCGGACAAGCCCGGCAACTATGTGAAGAAGCCGATGACCGAATGCACCGGTGAAGAGATTTGCGAGGAGTGGCTTTACCACATGGGCGTGCCGACCGACAAGATCGAGGCGCTCGCAAAGCACCACGCCAACACCGTGCCGGTCATGATGCCGTACATCACCGCGTTCTTCATGCCGCGCGCGGCCGGCGACCGCCCGGACGTGGTGCCCGATGGTGCCGTGAACTTCGCATTCCTTGGCCAGTTCGCCGAGACCCCGCGCGACACGATTTTCACCACCGAATACTCGATGCGCACCGGTATGGAAGCTGTCTACACGTTGCTCGGCGTGGACCGCGGCGTGCCTGAAGTGTGGGGTAGCGTCTATGACGTGCGCAACCTGCTCAACGCCACCGTCAAATTGCGTGACGGTGCACCGGTCACCGATATGAAGCTCAACTTCATTGAAAAGGCCGTGGTCAAGAAGGTGCTCAAGAAACTCGACGGCACCGATATTGCCACCCTGTTACGCGAATACCACGTAATCTGACATCCATCTGGCTCCCCTCGACTGGCACGCGAAGCGTGACTGAGGGAAGTTGCTCACAACGGAGTGTTAAGAGAAAGACAAAAACATGACTGATTCTGATCCCCAGTTAATCCGCCACGCCACCATCGACGATCTGGACGCGCTGGCCGCCATGGAATCCGAATGCTTCCCGGCCGCCGAGGCCGCCGACCGCTCGTCCCTGCGCGCCCGAATCGAGACCTATCCGGAATGTTTTTGGCTATTGATTGATGGCGAGATCGTCATGGCGTTCATCAACGGTTTCGCGACCGATCGGCGCGACTTGACCGATGACATGTACGAGGATGCCGCGCAGCACAACCCTCAAGGTGACTGGCAAATGATTTTCGGCGTGGATACTGCGCCGAAGTATCAGCATCGCGGTTGCGCCAGTACACTCATGAGGAAAGTCATTGAAGACACTCGTGCAGCTGGACGTAAAGGCTTGGTGCTCACCTGCAAAGATCGGCTGGTCGGATTCTATGCGCAATTTGGGTATGAGGACGAGGGCATTTCGGAGTCCACTCACGGTGACGTGGTCTGGCATCAGATGCGCCTGACCTTCTAATCCCCCTTTGGCTCCCCTCTTTGATGCTGAGGCGTCTAAAAACAGTCCGGTGGACTGTTTTTTAGACGAAGGCGAGACGATAGTCGAGCCATAAGGGTGCGAGCTTTGCTCGTCCGTAATTGCGGGTGAGCCGTCCGCGTGATCGGACTGAGGGGAGTTGAACGTGGAATAAATTGTTGCGACACGCCGGTGAACATCTGATTTCGTTACGTGAGCCCATAAAGAGCCGGCGTATCCTGATGGTAACGGCGTGATTCAAGCTGATTTCGACACGCCGATGGAACGCTGTCGTTTCAACGATTCTGGCGTGTTTTTTCGTGCCCGGTTTGCGCGAGTCCGCGAATGCGTGTAAGTTATTCCCTTGCTGCCGCTCGGCGAGTGGTTCTCCTTCCGGAGGGCCGCGAGGTGGGTGAGTGGTGGTGGTTTGAGAACTCAAGAGCGTGTTTGTACTACTTCTTTATAGTCAATGATTGCCAGTTCATTCCTCGCCTGATTGCCTGTCGTGGTGGTTGGGTACCCGGGAGGGTTTGATGAGGGGTGAGGTTTTTTGAGGGCGTCCTTCCTTAAGGACGTGCTCGTCAATTTTTGTTTTGAGAGTCATCTATTCGGATGCTTTTCATGAAGTTTTTTTGTGGAGGGTTCGATTCTGGCTCAGGATGAACGCTGGCGGCGTGCTTAACACATGCAAGTCGAACGGGATCCATCAGGCTTTGCTTGGTGGTGAGAGTGGCGAACGGGTGAGTAATGCGTGACCGACCTGCCCCATACACCGGAATAGCTCCTGGAAACGGGTGGTAATGCCGGATGCTCCAGTTGATCGCATGGTCTTCTGGGAAAGCTTTCGCGGTATGGGATGGGGTCGCGTCCTATCAGCTTGACGGCGGGGTAACGGCCCACCGTGGCTTCGACGGGTAGCCGGCCTGAGAGGCGACCGGCCACATTGGGACTGAGATACGGCCCAGACTCCTACGGGAGGCAGCAGTGGGGAATATTGCACAATGGGCGCAAGCCTGATGCAGCGACGCCGCGTGAGGGATGGAGGCCTTCGGGTTGTAAACCTCTTTTATCGGGGAGCAAGCGTGAGTGAGTTTACCCGTTGAATAAGCACCGGCTAACTACGTGCCAGCAGCCGCGGTAATACGTAGGGTGCAAGCGTTATCCGGAATTATTGGGCGTAAAGGGCTCGTAGGCGGTTCGTCGCGTCCGGTGTGAAAGTCCATCGCTTAACGGTGGATCCGCGCCGGGTACGGGCGGGCTTGAGTGCGGTAGGGGAGACTGGAATTCCCGGTGTAACGGTGGAATGTGTAGATATCGGGAAGAACACCAATGGCGAAGGCAGGTCTCTGGGCCGTTACTGACGCTGAGGAGCGAAAGCGTGGGGAGCGAACAGGATTAGATACCCTGGTAGTCCACGCCGTAAACGGTGGATGCTGGATGTGGGGCCCGTTCCACGGGTTCCGTGTCGGAGCTAACGCGTTAAGCATCCCGCCTGGGGAGTACGGCCGCAAGGCTAAAACTCAAAGAAATTGACGGGGGCCCGCACAAGCGGCGGAGCATGCGGATTAATTCGATGCAACGCGAAGAACCTTACCTGGGCTTGACATGTTCCCGACGGTCGTAGAGATACGGCTTCCTTCGGGGCGGGTTCACAGGTGGTGCATGGTCGTCGTCAGCTCGTGTCGTGAGATGTTGGGTTAAGTCCCGCAACGAGCGCAACCCTCGCCCCGTGTTGCCAGCGGATTATGCCGGGAACTCACGGGGGACCGCCGGGGTTAACTCGGAGGAAGGTGGGGATGACGTCAGATCATCATGCCCCTTACGTCCAGGGCTTCACGCATGCTACAATGGCCGGTACAACGGGATGCGACGCGGCGACGCGGAGCGGATCCCTGAAAACCGGTCTCAGTTCGGATCGCAGTCTGCAACTCGACTGCGTGAAGGCGGAGTCGCTAGTAATCGCGAATCAGCAACGTCGCGGTGAATGCGTTCCCGGGCCTTGTACACACCGCCCGTCAAGTCATGAAAGTGGGCAGCACCCGAAGCCGGTGGCCTAACCCCTTGTGGGATGGAGCCGTCTAAGGTGAGGCTCGTGATTGGGACTAAGTCGTAACAAGGTAGCCGTACCGGAAGGTGCGGCTGGATCACCTCCTTTCTACGGAGAATTCAGTCGGATGTTCGTCCGACGGTGTGCGCCCCGCGCGTCGCATGGTGCGATGGCGGCGGGGTTGCTGGTGTGGAAGACGTCGTTGGCTTTGCCCCGCCGGTCGTGCGGTGGGTGCCGGAGTGGTATGGATGCGCTTTTGGGCTCCCGGATCGCCACCCCAGGCTTTTTGCCTGGCGCGATTCGATGCCCGTCGTGCCTGGGGGCCGGCCGTGTGCCGGCGCGATGGCGTGGCGGTGCGTGGTGGCTTGAGAACTGGATAGTGGACGCGAGCAAAACAAGAGTTTTTGAATCTTTGTTTTGCTGTTGATTTCGAATCGAACTCTATTGTTCGTTTCGATCGTTTTGTGATCATTTTTAGTGTGATGATTTGTCGTCTGGGAATTTGCTAGAGGAATCTTGCGGCCATGCACTTTCGTGGTGTGTGTTGCTTGCAAGGGCGTATGGTGGATGCTTGGCAGACAGGACCGATGAAGGACGTTTGAGGCTGCGATATGCCTCGGGGAGCCGCCAACAGGGCTTTGATCCGAGGATTTCCGAATGGGGGAACCCACCGACCGTCATGGGTCGGTACCGGCTTCGGCCGGGGGGTACGCAGGGAAGTGAAACATCTCAGTACCTGCAGGAAAGGATATTCCGTGAGTAGTGGCGAGCGAAAGCGGATGATGGCCAAACCTTGCGCGTGTGATACCCGTCGGGGGTTGCGCGCGGGGTGTTGCGGGATCGCGTGCGCCGGCTCCGACGGGCCGGCCGGCAGTTGCAGAAAACCATGTGTCAGGGGAACCGGGTTGAATACCGGGCCGCAGAGGGTGAGGGCCCCGTACCTGAACGCGCATGGTCTGCCGATCGCGTCTCCCAAGTAGCACGGGTCCCGTGGAACCCCGTGCGAATCCGCCCAGACCGTTGGGTAAGCCTGAATATTCCTGTCTGACCGATAGCGAACGAGTACCGTGAGGGAAAGGTGAAAAGTACCCCGGGAGGGGAGTGAAACAGTCTCTGAAACCGTGCGCCTACAATCCGTCGGAGCCCTTTTGTGGGGTGACGGCGTGCCTATCGAAAAATGAGTCTGCGAGTCAGTGGCATGTGGCGAGCATAACCCGTGTGGGGTATGCGTAGCGAAGGCGAGTCTTAAAAGGCGTTTGAGTCGCGTGTCCTGGACCCGAAGCGGGATGATCTAGCCCTGAGCAGGTTGAAGCGCGGGTAAGACCGCGTGGAGGACCGAACCCACCTGGGTTGAAAACCGGGGGGATGACTTGGGGCTAGGGGTGAAAGGCCAATCAAATTCCGTGATAGCTGGTTCTCTCCGAAATGCATTTGGGTGCAGCGTCGGGTCATTACGTCCCGGGGGTAGAGCTACTGGATGCTTGCGGGCCCGTATCGGGTACCAACAGCAACCAAACTCCGAATACCGGTGACGCGTATCCCGGCAGTGAGTCGGCGGGGGATAAGCTTCGTCGTCGAAAGGGAAACAGCCCAGACCGTCGTCTAAGGTCCCGAAGCGTGTGCTAAGTGGGAAAGGATGTGGAGTCGCATAGACAGCCAGGAGGTTGGCTCAGAAGCAGCCACCCTTGAAAGAGTGCGTAACAGCTCACTGGTCTAGTGGTTCCGCGCCGACAATGTAGCGGGGCTCAAGCACACCACCGAAGACGCGGCAGTATTTTGTACTGGGTAGGAGAGCGTCCCATGAGGGGCGAAGCGGCCGTGTGAACGCGCCGTGGACTTCATGGGAGTGAGAATGCAGACATGAGTAGCGAGAGACGGGTGAAGATCCCGTCCGCTGGATGACCAAGGGTTCCAGGGCCACGTTCATCGTCCCTGGGTGAGTCGGGTCCTAAGGCGAGGCCGACAGGCGTAGTCGAATGGATGAACGGGTCGATATTCCCGTACCGGCTTTCAGCCGCCAAAACCGAGGCTTGGAGTACTAACCTCCGGGTCCGGGCTTACTGCTCCTTCGGGGGCGGGATGCCCTGGCCTGTTGGGACCGATCCTTGTAGTAGGTCAGCGCAGGAGTGACGCAGAAGGGTAGCCGGCCGCGGAGGTGGTCTTCCGTGGTCAAGCACGCAGGGCGTGGGACAGGCAAATCCGTCCCGCATGGGTCCGAGGTGCGATGATGGGGGCCTTATGGCCCGATATCCGGTGATCCCGGCTGCCGAGAAAAGCTTCGGCGTCAGGCTCAAAGCCGCCCGTACCCCAAACCGACACTGGTGGTCAGGTAGAGAATACCAAAGCGATCGAGCGAATCCTGGTCAAGGAACTCGGCAAATCACTCCCGTTCCTTCGGTTTAAGGGAGACCCCCGATGGTGAACCGCCTCGCGCGGGGAGCTTTTGGGGGTGGCACAGACCAGGGGGTAGCGACTGTTTACCAAAAACACAGGTGCATGCGAAGGCGCAAGCCGCTGTATATGCACTGACGCCTGCCCGGTGCCGGAAGGTTAAGAGGATCCGTCAGCCTTCGGGTGAAGCGGTGAATTCAAGCCCCGGTAAACGGCGGTGGTAACTATAACCATCCTAAGGTAGCGAAATTCCTTGTCGGGTAAGTTCCGACCTGCACGAATGGCGTAACGACTTCCCCACTGTCTCGACCAGGAGCTCGGCGAAATTGCAGTACGAGTAAAGATGCTCGTTAAGCGCAGAAGGACGAAAAGACCCCGGGACCTTTACTATACCTTGGTATTGGCATTCGGTGTGGATTGTGTAGCATAGGCGGGAGGCCGAGAGGCGCGGTCGCCAGATCGCGCGGAGCCGTAAGGTGAAATACCGCTCTGTTCGCATTGGATGTCTAACCTCGAACAGTCATCCTGTTCAGGGACAGTGCCTGGCGGGTAGTTTAACTGGGGCGGTTGCCTCCCAAAGAGTAACGGAGGCGCCCAAAGGTCCGCTCAGCCCGGTTGGCAATCGGGTGGCGAGTGCAAGTGCACAAGCGGGCTTGACTGCGAGGACGACGGTCCGAGCAGGGACGAAAGTCGGGACTAGTGATCCGGTGCCGGTGTACGGACGCGGCATCGCTCAACGGATAAAAGGTACCCCGGGGATAACAGGCTGATCATTCCCAAGAGTCCATATCGACGGGATGGTTTGGCACCTCGATGTCGGCTCGTCGCATCCTGGGGCTGGAGCAGGTCCCAAGGGTTCGGCTGTTCGCCGATTAAAGCGGCACGCGAGCTGGGTTCAGAACGTCGTGAGACAGTTTGGTCTCTATCCTCTGCGCTCGTTGGAATGCTGAGGAGGCCTGCCCATAGTACGAGAGGACCTGGGTGGACGAACCTCTGGTATGCCGGTTGTCACGCCAGTGGCACGGCCGGTTGGCTACGTTCGGAAGGGATAACCGCTGAAAGCATCTAAGCGGGAAGCCTGCTCCAAGATAAGCATTCCGTGGAACCTTCGAGTTCCTGTAGTCCCCATGCAGAACACGTGGTCGATAGGCCGGACGTGGAAGCCCCGCGAGGGGTGGAGCCGACCGGTACTAACGGACGAAAGGCAACACTAACATTCCAACCCCTGGCGGTTGGACCGCATCTTCCTCCTGCAAACGACACCAGACGGCAAAGAGCATTGTCTGGCCACAAGACGAAACATCGACATATCCGCGTCCGCTGTCCGGTTCCCAGGCCGCCACAGGCCGGCGGGACATTGTTCCCGACCGTATAAGAGAAGATTTGCGGCGGCCATGGCCCAGGTGAGACGCCCGGTCCCATTCCGAACCCGGAAGCTAAGGCCTGGCACGGCGATGGTACTGCACCCGACAGGGTGTGGGAGAGTAGCACGCCGCCGCACCACACGTACAGGAAGCCCCTCGGAGCACACGCCCCAAGGGGCTTTCGCATACCCGAAACCAACAAGACAAGACACCGACAAGACATAGGCTCTCGCACCTAGGGTGTGGCCGAATCGAAAGCATATAGAAGAGGGAACCCTCCAATGACGGAGAGTTCCCTCTTTGCGTATCTGGACCGATAAAGGTCTAGAAATTGAAATTGTCCGGATCAGCACCGTTGCGCTTGCCGGTGTTGATGGCGGAGATGGCGGTCATATCATCGACCGATAGGTTGAAGTCGAAGACCTCGAAGTTCTGCTTGATGCGCTCGGCATGAGTGGACTTGGGAAGCACGACGATGCCGCGCTGGATGTGCCAACGAATCACTACCTGTGCAGCAGACCTGCCGTACTTGGCACCGATTCCGGCCAGTACTGGGTTGCTGAGTAGGTTACCGCCGGTGCCGCCGAGCGGACTCCAAGCTTCAGTGTGAATGCCCTTGGCACGCAGCTGGCCAATAAGCTCTTGATTGGTGAATTGTGGGGAAGACTCAACCTGGTCTACAGCAGGCACCACATCGCTATGGGTCAGTAGCTCATCGATATGATGCTTTTGGAAGTTGCTGACGCCAATGGCCTTGGCACGGCCGGAGGCATAAATCTCCTGCAAGTCGTCCCATGCCTGCTGCCAGCCGTCTGCTGGCCAGTGAATCAGATACAGATCCACATAATCCACGCCCAAGCGGTCGAGGCTTTCTTGGAATGCATCCTTGCCGCGGCGTGCGCGAATATCGTCATTCCACAGCTTGGTGGTCAAGAAGAAATCGCTGCGCGGCACACCAGCACGGCGAATACCTTCACCCACTGAAGCCTCGTTGTGGTAAATCATTGCGGTATCGATATGGCGGTAGCCATTCTCCAGAGCCGTCTGCACCGCGTTCACTGTAGTATCACCATCCGGTGTCTGGAATACGCCCAAGCCCACCTGCGGGATGACAGTGCCGTTGTTCAGCATGATTGTCGATTGAATTGCCATAATGCCTCACTAGTCGTAGTATTCGTTCAATTTCCCATTCTAGAAACAAGACGATGCAATAAGCCGCGTTTTGCTGGCAAAGAATGATTCTTTTTTTCAGCGCTACGATGAACGATATGACTACGGAATATGTGGCTGCATTTGATGCGGGGACCACGGCGTTGAAGGGTGCCTTAGTTAATGGGCAGGGTTGCATTGTAGCTAGTGCGAGTAGCGAACTTGACCTTATTATCAACGGCGACTATCGGGAGCAGAGCCCCGATCAATGGTGGCAAGCTTTCTGCTCGGCCTCCAGGCACATGATTGAGCAGGCGCGGCAATCCGAGTCAGAATTCGATGTGACTCGCATTCGTGGCATCATTTTCAGCGGTCAGATGCAGGATGTTATTGCTTTGAACGGCGAGCTCAATCCCGTCCGCAATGCCATTCTGTATTCGGATGGCCGAGCCGAGGAACAGGCCAAGCAACTCGCCGAGACATATCAGGGCGGTGCAGAACGTTTCCTGAACACCGTTGGTAACCGGCTCGAAGGCTGCTTGCCGTTGCCCAAGTTGATGTGGCTGCGTGAACACGAGCCGGAAACGTACGCGCGCATTCGTCATGTATTGATCAGTTCCAAGGACTACTTGATCGCCCAATTAACTGGCGAATGCGTGGGCGATGTGGCGGCGTGTTCCACAGCTGGGGCCATGAATATCCGTAATGGCCAGTGGGATGCCGAATTATGCGAGGTCGCAGAAATCGACATGACCATATTGCCACACCTGCACAATCCGCAAGACAACATTGGCACAGTGACGGAATCCGCTGCACAACGCACCGGTTTTTCCGCCGGAACTGCGGTATACGCGGGCATTGGAGACGCGGGTGCCACCACACTTGCCAGCGGTGTCAGCCACCCTGGTCAATACAACATCAATATCGGCACCTCAGGCTGGATCGCCACCGTTTCGCCCGAGCCGTTCACCGACAAGCCAGGTGCTGCGAATCTGGCATTTGGTGTGGAAGAAGGCTTCGTGAATGCCGTGCCATTCCTCAACGCCGGCGACGTGCATAAATGGGTTACCGGCGTATTCGCCGATGGCGATTACGCAGAGGCGCATCAGCTTATCGAAACATCCAAACCTGGCTCCAACGGTGTGCTATGCCTGCCATATCTGGTGGGGGAGCGATTCCCCGTAATGAACCCGAATATTCGCGGGGCCTATGTAGGCCTCGATCCAGACACCACCAAGGCAGACATGATGCGTGCCGCGCTTGAGGGTGTGGCCTTCTCCATTCGTCAAGGTATGGAAAGTTTTGACGCCAAACCCACCGAGATTTCCCTGATTGGCGGCGGAGCCAGAGAAAATGCGTGGTGCCAGATTCTGGCCGATGTGTTGGAGCATCCTATTGAAGTGTTCGCCAATGCCGATATTCTGCCAGCAGTGGCAATGGCCTCGTTGGTATTCAATGTACCAGACCTGCTGCAATCAGTATGCGAATGCACTGTATACCAGCCGAATCCTGACACCGCACGCACATATGCCGACGCATACCGGCGATTCCTGAGCCTCTACCCAATGCTGCGAACGATGGATTAGGGACTTAGCATCATGAGGCAATCGGCGAATTTGGTCCGCAAACATATAGTGGTCACCGGACTGGTGCAAGGCGTGGGATTCCGTTATTTTACGGTGACTCAGGCACGTCGGCTTGGTGTACAGGGGTGGGTGCGTAATTGTCGCGATGGCTCGGTTGAGCTGGAGGCACAAGGTAGCAGCGACGCAGTGCAAGCCTTGGTTGAGCAATTAGCCATTGGCCCGCGATGGTCCGAAGTGAGTCACGTCGCCGTGCATGACATGCCGATTATCGATGAGACCGCTCGGGCATTTGGCGTGCGTCAATAACCTGCATCACGAACCCACATCACGCACGATAATCTCACGATACGGGTGAACATGGGCGTTCCTCGCCGCTTAGGCTCGCACATTGGTACGATGGGGCTTTATGAAGTGAGAACATCATGCGAATCATTGACCTGCGTGGTCAGAACCTGTCCCGTGCCGAACTGCTCGCCGCGATGCCGCGTGCTGCAATGGGTACTTCCGAAGCCACCGATTTGGTGCGTCCGATTCTGGACGATGTCAAAGAACGCGGCGCCGCTGCCCTGCGCGACTTCGAGGAGAAGTTCGATCACGTGCGTCCCAAGAACCTGCGCGTTCCGGTCGAGGCGATCAAGGACGCCCTGACCACGCTCGACCCCGAAGTGCGCGCCGCCATCGAGGAATCGGTGCGCCGCGCCCGCGCCGTGGCCGCCAACCAGGTGCCGAAGGACTTCTACACCGACCTCGCCGAAGGCGCCCGCGTGGCCGAACGCTGGATTCCGATTCAGCGCGTCGGCCTGTATGTGCCCGGCGGCAAGGCCGTCTACCCGAGCTCCGTCATCATGAACGCTGTGCCGGCCCAGGCCGCCGGCGTCGAATCGCTGGCCATCGCCACCCCGCCCGCCCGCGACAATGAGGAAGGCCTGCCGAACAAGACCATCCTCGCCACCTGCGCCATCCTCGGTGTTGACGAGGTATACGCGGTCGGCGGCGCTCAGGCCATCGCCATGTTCGCATACGGCGCCAAGGGCAGCGAGCCGCAGGACGGCGACATCCTGTGCGATCCGGTTGACAAGATCACCGGCCCGGGCAACATCTTCGTGGCCACCGCCAAGTCACTGGTCTCCGCATTCGTGGGCATTGACGCGGTCGCCGGCCCCACCGAAATCGGCATCATCGCCGACGAAACCGCCAACCCGAGCCTGCTGGCCGCCGACCTCATCGGCCAGGCCGAGCACGATGAGCTCGCCGGTTCCGTGCTGTTCACCGACTCCACCGAGATTGTCGACAAGGTGCAGGAGAACCTCAAGTACCGCGTGCCGCGTACCGAGCACGCCGAGCGCGTCCACACGTCGCTGTCCGGCACCCAGTCTGCCATCGTGCTGACCGACGGTCTTGACCAGTCCATCGACGCGGCCAACGCCTACGCCGCCGAACACCTTGAGATTCAGACCAAGGATGCCGATGCTGTCGTCAAGCGCATCAAGAACGCCGGTGCCATCTTCCGCGGCCCGTACTCCCCGGTGCCGCTGGGCGACTACATGTCCGGCTCCAACCACGTGCTGCCCACCGGCGGCACCCCCGCTTCGCCGCAGGCTCGGCGTGCACACCTTCATGAAGCCGGTCGAAGTCATCGAATACGACGAGGAAGGCCTCAAGGCCATCGCCGCCCGTATCAACGCCTTCGCGGTGTCCGAGGACCTGCCCGCCCACGGCGAGTGCGTGCTCTCCCGCTTCGTCAAGGATCCGTATGACAAGGCCACCCTGCGCGAGCAGGAGAAGGAAGCCGGTCTGCGATGAGCTCGATTCCCGCAAACCTGCCGCTGCGCAACGACCTGATCGGTGAGGAGCCGTACGGCGCTCCCCAGCTGGACGTGCCGGTGTGCCTGAACGTCAACGAGAACCCGTATGCGCCGGCCCCGGCCGTATGCGACACCATCGCCAAGCGTGTGCGTGAAATCGCCCCCACACTCAACCGATACCCGGACCGTGAGCACATCGAATTGCGTCAGGCATTCTCCGATTACCTGGCCCGCGAATCCGGTACCCGTCTGGACGTGGACGAGCTGTGGGGTGCCAACGGCTCCAACGAGATCATGCTCCAGCTGTTCCAGGCTTTCGGTGGCCCGGGCCGCACCGCACTCGGTGCCGACCCGACGTACTCCATGTACCCGGAGTACGCCCGCGACACCTTCACCGGTTGGAAGCTCGCCCACCGCAACGCCGACTTCACGCTGAACGTCGACAAGGTGCTTGAGGCCATCGCCGAGGTCAAGCCCTCGATGGTGCTGCTCACTAGCCCAAACAACCCGACCGGCACCCCGTTGCCGATGGAGGATATCGAACGTATTCTCGCCGCCTGCGAAACCGCTGAAGTGGTCGGCGCGGGCGAGGGCGTGCACCCGATTCTCGTCATCGACGAAGCGTACGTGGAATTCCGCAAGCCCGGCACCCCGAGCGCCGTGAGCCTGATCAAGGACCACCCGAACTTGGCCGTCAGCCGCACCATGAGCAAGGCCTTCGCCTTCGCCGGTGCGCGAGTCGGCTACCTGGCCGCGTCCAAGGGCATCATCGACTGCGTGCGTATCGTACGTATGCCGTACCACCTGTCCGCCGTGACTCAGGCCGCCGCACTGGCCGCCTTCGAACACACCGACGAGCAGCTGAGCCGTGTCGAGCACCTGCGCGAAACCCGCGAGGCCACCGCCGCATGGCTCAAGGAACAGACCTACAAGGACCAGCCGCTTGAAGTGGCCGAATCCGGCTCGAACTTCCTGCTGTTCGGCGGGCACTTCGACAAGCGTGAAGCCATCTTCGACGAGCTCCTGAAGCGCGGCGTACTCATCCGCGTGGTCGGACCGGACGGTTGGCTGCGCGTGTGCATGGGCACCGACGAGGAGATGGAAACCTTCCGTAACGCACTTGTTGAAGTGCTTCGTATAGTGGAAGCAGCATAAGGGACGTTTCTTTCCGATTGCGCGAGACCCGAAGCGATTCGAGTCCCGCCGCAATCCAATATGACGAATCACACAGGAGACATGATGGCAAGAACCGCGCACATCGTCCGCGAAACCAGCGAATCACACATCGACCTCGAACTGAACCTCGACGGCACCGGCAAAACCGATATCGATACATCCGTGCCGTTCTACAACCATATGATGACCGCGCTCGGCAAGCATTCGCTGATCGACCTGACCATCCACGCCCACGGCGACACCGACATCGACGTGCACCACACTGTGGAAGATACGGCCATCGTGTTCGGTGAAGCTCTGAAGCAGGCTCTCGGCGACAAGAAAGGCATCCGCCGCTTCGCCGACGCCACCGTGCCGCTCGACGAGGCGCTGGCCAAGGCCGTGGTCGACATTTCCGGCCGCCCGTACTGCGTGTGCAGCGGCGAGCCCGAAGGCTACGAATTCTGCATGATCGGCGGCCACTTCACCGGCTCGCTGGTCCGCCACGTCTTGGAATCCATCGCCTTCCACGCCGGCATCTGCCTGCACATGCAGGTGCTCGCCGGCCGCGACCCGCACCACATCGCTGAAGCCGAATTCAAGGCGCTGGCCCGTGCGCTGCGCTTCGCCGTGGAAATCGACCGCGTGTAGACGGCGTGCCCAGCACTAAGGGAGCCCTGTGATGGCCGACGACAAGTTCGATCCGGACGAATCGCACTTCTCCGACGAGGAGCTTGAGGCTGCGCTCGCCGGATTCGAGAAAGAATTCGCGGACGATTCGGTATCCGGCGATGCCAGTGATACCAGTGATGCCGATAAAACAGCGGACGCTGCTTCAGCGAAGTCCGATTCCGACGCGAATGATGATACGGCTGATAAGGCTTCCGCTGATTCCGGCCAGCCTATGACCGACGACGTCACCGGGTCCGTTGCGGATGCGGTGAACGAGGCCATGGCCGACGTGGTCGACCCCTCGCTCGGCTTCGACAACGAACTCGCTGGACTGTTGGGTAACAAGGCGAAGGTGGCGCTGATCGTTACCCGTCTTGCCTCCGCCGAACTGTTGGCCGCGTTCTGCCAGCTGTCGGACATCTCCGCCGCATGCATCGGTGCCAATCAGGGGGCCGTCGCGGTGCTGAAGAATCTGAACGGCGACGGCCCGGAAGCCGCAGCCAAGGACCTGACCACCGTGGTATCCGGCATGGCCGTGATTCTTGCAGTCAACCGTGCCGACAAGCTTGAAGTGGCCATGTACGTGCAGGGAGAGGCCGGCCAGAGTTTCGCGCCGCCCGTGCTGTTCACCTCCACGCCGCGCTTCGTCGAGGACCTGATGCTCGGCATCGTAACCCTGAATCAACTCAAGACCCAAGGGTTCGAAGTGGTGGATTCCGCTGGACTCGACCATGATCAGGCGATGCAGATTCTCGCCAACCACACTAGGCGCGGACGTGGCGGGCGCGGCTCCCGCATCGAATAGACGCCAACCAAACCAGTAGGGGATAGGAGAGCAGATGACCACAGCGGTTGTTTTCGATTACGGTTTCGGCAATGTACGTTCCATGGTGCGTGCGCTCGCCAATCTTGGCGTCGACACCACCCTCACCTCCGACTACCGGCAGTCGTTGGAGGCCGACGGCCTAGTCGTGCCGGGCGTGGGTGCGTTCGCCGCATGTATGGAAGGACTGAAGAAGGTCGACGGCGACCGTGTGATCTATGATCGCATCCGCGCTGGCCGCCCGGTGCTCGGCGTGTGCGTGGGCGAGCAGATCATGTTCGAACACGGTCTGGAGCACGGTGCCCATGCCGCAGGCATCGGACTGATCGGCGGTTCGGTGAACCTGCTGGACGCCGACGTGGTGCCTCACATGGGATGGGACACGATCGAGGCCGCCCCCGATTCGGTGCTGCTCAACGGTGTGGAGAACGAACGGTTCTACTTCGTGCACTCCTACGCCGCGATGGAAGTGAAGCCGGCGGATACGTCCCGCTTCGACATCGATCTGAGCGATTCGCCCGAACGCGTGAGCTGGTGCTCGTACGGCCGATCGCGCTTTGTGGCCGCCTACGAACACGGCCCGCTGTCCGCCACGCAATTCCACCCGGAAAAGTCCGGGGACGCTGGCTCCCAGCTCCTCAAGAACTGGATCGCCACGCTGTAAAAAAGCATGAAGCTCCCTCTGACGAGGGAGCTCAAATTGTGTATATGTAACTGAAGAAAGGCTCTTCTTATGTCGTTGACTCTGCTGCCCGCCGTCGATGTACGCGATGGCAAGGCCGTGCGCCTGCGCCAAGGCGAATCCGGTTCCGAAACCGATTACGGTTCGCCGTTCGAGGCCGCCCGTACTTGGGTTGAGGCCGGTGCCGAATGGATTCACCTGGTCGACCTTGATGCCGCTTTCGGTACGGGCAACAATCGCGATCAGCTGCGAGAAATCGTTCATGAGCTCGGCGACCGCGTGAACATCGAACTGTCCGGCGGCGTGCGCGATGACGCTTCGTTGGACGCGGCCCTTGAGGCCGGTGCCGCCCGAGTGAACATCGGCACCGCCGCTTTGGAGAATCCGGATTGGACCGCCTCGGTCATCAAGAAGTACGGCGACCGCGTGGCTGTTGGTCTGGATGTGCGCGGTCACACACTGGCGGCGCGCGGCTGGACGCGCGAAGGCGGCGACCTGTTTGAGACCATGAAGTTCCTTGACTCCGTGGGCTGCTCGCGTTACGTGGTAACCGACGTGGCTAAGGACGGCATGATGTCCGGCCCGAACATTCAATTGCTGAGTGAAGTCGCTGAACGCACCGACGCCAAGGTCACGGCTTCCGGTGGTATCTCCAAGCTGGACGATTTGCGCGCCATCAAGGAACTGGCTGAAATTGGTGTTGATTCTGCCATCCTCGGCAAGTCCCTCTATGCACGTGCGTTCACGCTCCAGGAAGCGCTTGAAGTAGCGAAGTAGGCAAAGGACTCGCCTTAGCGAGACTGTTAATCTACCTTCGCTCAGCTATCGCTTCACTCAGACCCCTCCTACGGACAGCCCATTGGGCTGTCCGCTTAACGGCTCAGCAAGGGAGGTCGCCGGATTTGAGGAGCTTTTTGAAGACGGCGTAGTCTTCATCATTCTGTTCGGCGTAGCTGACGGCGAATGAGGCGATGGCCTGATCGAATTCGTCGGTGCCACCCATGTAATTGGCGATCGCAATCGAATCGCCGGTGCGGGCGTGGGCGTGCGCCAACGACCATGCGCACATGCGTGACAGATCGCTCAATCCCGAAGCGTTGAGATTGTCGATATCAATCGACCCCTTGCCATTCCACAACTGGCGCACGTAATAGTCGCGCGGTCGGCCATCCTCGGCCATAAAGCTCGACCAACCCAACAGCACATCGGCCGTATTCTGAATCAGCTTCTGCCCCTGAACCACGCGCTCACCGTGCGTGGCGTACGGCGACGCGCCGCAGTAATGCTCGAGCACGGAATACGTGGCCTCCTTCATCTGAATCATCATCGGATCGTCGATATCACGCGCGATCCACACCGACGTCCACGCGCGCTGGCCCACCGAGCCCACGCCCACCACCTTGCGGGCCGCATCCTGATAGCGCAAATGATCGAACACCCAACGGCGATCGTCGTACAGGGAATGCCGGTAGCTCTCGAACAGCGTGTCTATACGTGCCTGCAACGCATCCAAGTCGGCGTAATCATCCAGCTGATTGATCGGCACCAGCTCGGGCGGATTGGATTTGAACCTGAGCTTGCCGCTCTCATAACGGCACAGTTTGGCCGCCGCCGCGTCGTTATCCTTCAGCAGCGCCTTCATGGCCGCCTCGCGCAGCACACGGCTGCGTTTGGAACCGGTGGTCTCGAAGCGGTCGAGCGTCTCCTCCACGTCCAGGTGCTCGTACCACGCGTCAAGGTAATCCATTTCGGAGAACCACTTCATGCGTGTGCGGTACGTGTGTACGCACTGGACCACGGCGGCGCGACGGTCCTTCTCCTTGATTTTGTTGGCGCGTCCGCAGATCTCCACCGAGGCGGCGAGACGTTTCAGATCCCATTCCCACGGGCCGATAGCGGTTTCGTCGAAATCATTGATATCGAACACCAGACGGGCGGAAGGGGAGCGGAAAATGCCGAAATTGCCGATATGCGCGTCGCCCACGCACTGCACCGGAATGCCAGTGACTGGCGTGGAAGCCAGGTCATTGGTCATGATGAGCACGGTGCCCCGGTAGAAGGTGAAGGGGCTGGCGCTCATACGCTTGTAACGCAGCGGAATCAGATCCGGTACGCGAATCGCGGACTGCTCCTCCAAAAGGCTGATCGCCTCACGCCGGCCCTCCTTGACCTTCCAGATGGCATGTGCGTCCAGCGGCGCCTTGGTACGAGTGGCGATGCCGGCGCGCGAACGGTCGCGCGGGTCGGTGGCCTGCGTCCAGCTGGTCACGTCGACGGGCGGATTGGCGGATGGGGTGAGATGATCTTCGCTCATAGTCACTACCATAGTGCCGTGCCGGCATGGGCCTGAACCATGCCTGACATGCGGACCGGGGCATGTTGATGAAATCTCGCGACTCGCAGGTGACGAACAGTGAGATGTTAACGCCCTTCGTAACACGGTTATGGAACGATAGGCGACTATGGATAAACAGCAGGAGTTTGCGCTGCGCACGGTCGAAGAACGCGACGTGCGCTTTATTCGTCTGTGGTTCACGGACGTGTTGGGAACACTGAAGTCCGTGGCGATTGCTCCGGCCGAACTGGAAGCCGCGTTTGAGGAGGGTCTCGGCTTCGACGGTTCCGCCATCGAGGGCATGACCCGCGTGTCCGAAGACGATATGATCGTTCAACCCGATCCCTCGACGTTCCAGATCCTGCCGTGGCGCGGTGGCCCGCAAGGTACCGCCCGCATGTTCTGCGACATTCTGACCCCGGACGGCGAGCCTTCGCTCGGCGATCCACGTCACGTGTTGAAGCGCACGCTCGCCAAAGCCAAGGACAAGGGCTTCACGTTCTACGTGCATCCGGAAATCGAGTTCTACCTGTTCGAAAGCCAGGACGACTGGTCCAAGGCCCCGACCCCGATCGACGAGGGCGGCTACTTCGACCACGTGCCGCGCAGCCCAGGCATGGACTTCCGCCGCGCCACCGTGAACATGCTCGAGCAAATGGGCATCTCGGTGGAATACTCGCACCATGAGGCGGGGCCAGGCCAGAACGAGATCGATCTGCGATACGCGGACGCGCTCACCATGGCCGACAACATCATGACATTCCGTACGGTGGTCAAGGAGATTTCCTTGGAGCGTGGCATTCACGCCAGCTTCATGCCCAAGCCCCTGGCCGACGCGCCCGGTTCCGGCATGCACACGCACCTGAGCCTGTTCGAAGGCGATTCCAACGCCTTCTACGAGGCCGGTCAGGAGTTCAACATGTCCCTGACCGCCCGCCAGTTCGCCGCCGGCATCCTGTACCATGCGGCCGAAATCTGCGCGGTCACCGACCAGTACGTCAACTCGTACAAGCGCCTGTGGGGCGGTAACGAGGCACCAAGCTACATCTGCTGGGGCCACAACAACCGTTCCGCGCTGCTGCGTATCCCGCAGTACAAGCCGGGCAAGGGCAACTCCGCGCGCATGGAGTTCCGTGCGCTCGACCCGGTGGCCAACCCATACCTTGCCTACTCGGTGCTGCTGGCCGCCGGTCTCGACGGCATCGATAAGCAGATGCAGCTGGGCGAACCCACCAGTGATGACGTGTGGGAGCTCACCGACGGCGAACGTCAGGCTATGGGCATTCAGCCGCTGCCGCGCTCGCTGGACGAGGCGCTGAAGATCATGGAGAAATCCGACTTCGTGGCCGACGTGCTCGGCGAACACGCCTTCGGCTACTTCCTGGACAACAAGCACCAGGAATGGGAGGAGTACAACCAGCAGGTCACGCCTTACGAGCTGAAGAAGTATCTGCCGAAGCTGTAATCGCAAGCGTTGCACATGTGCCAAACCCCGTCGATGATTGGTCATCGGCGGGGTTTTCTATGGCGTGTCGTGGTGGTGGGTAGTGGGCAGAGGTGGGAATAACGTTGTCGCTGAGTTGATACGAAAAAACGATTGACATAACCGACGAATCAGCTTGTAGTACGAGCGAGAGCACTCAAGAGAGCACCCATGACGAACGCACCTGCGAACACCGCGCGTACCGGCCGGCACTTGGGTGGCCGATACCTTTGGTTGGCGTGTCACCTTTGCCTTGGTCTCGGTGCTCACCGCCGTGCTGATGGCATCGATGGCAGTGTCTCTGCCACGCAACTCGCATCCGGCGAAGATCGGTTTCCTGAGGCAATTCCGCCTGTTCTTCGACCGCCGCATCCAGCTCGGCGTGGCGGATGTGGTCTTCGGCGCAGCCGCCTCCTATGTCTTCTACACGTATCTTTCGCCGATCATGCGCGACGAAATCGGCGTGCCCGAACGCTATATCAGCATCGGCTTGGTGATTTACGGCTGCGCCTGCCTGTGGAGCAACCTGTACGGCGGCAAGCTGGCCGACAAAGGTCATGGCGTGGAACCATTGACCCACATTCGACCGATCTACTGCGTGCAGGCCGTCTGCCTGTGTCTGCTGGCTTTCGCCTCGCTGCTGGCGGTTGGCGCCACGACCCTGCTGCTCCATACGTCGAACGCTGACAGTGTTGGCCGAGTCCAATCGGACAAGACCGGTCAGCTGCCGTTATCAGCTTCGCGGCGAACCGAACCAGCTGGTGTAGATAAGCGCGAAGTTGCGGTTGCCATAACTGGAGCAGGAATCGCCGGTACCGTTGCCAGCGGCCAGTGCGGCGATGTTCGGCTGGTAGGGCGTATAGATGTAGAGCAGGGCGGTCGCCTTGTTCTCGATATACACTTGTGCGCCGCCGCATGCCGCGTTCGGATGATATTGGATGTAGTTGAGATTGTGCGCCGTATACCCGTACTGTTCCTCGTGCTCGAGATAGTAACGGTACCGCTTGGCCGCGCCATACACCTGCCGAAAGAATCCGGCATAGGTGGGATCGCAGTCGGCGGTATCCGGACAGTTCAACCCCATCGCCGCCATAAGCTGATAGTCGCTGGGATCGACGGCAGTGACCAGATGCTGCTCCTTCTGCATCACGGTGAGCAGTACTTTCTGGCTCACCTTGCAGGCGCGGGCCGACTGGTCGATGATTGCCGCCGCCGACTCGCCTTTGGTGCCTGTATAGTCCGTGCACAGGCCTTCGCCTGACTCGTTCGATGTGTCGAAGGTCATCGCGGCCAGCGAGCCGCCTTGTGTGTCCAAAAACGATTGGACTTCGGCCTGACTCATCGCCGAACCGTTGAAGAACTGACCATCCGAAATAATATTGCCCGGATTGAAATCGTATGTTCGCGTCAGTTCCAGCTGTGCCGCCTCGGCTGCGCGAACCTGTGCCCGCCAGTTTGTGAAACGAACCAGCCGGCCACCAGCGCTACGACAACGACCACCGCCACCGTGGGAATCAGCACCATCTTGATACGGGTCGGCCAGTTCGCCTTACGCCAGGAACGCTTCAGAGCATTGATCGGACCGTGCCTACGATTGCGTTTCCTGTTCCGATTGCCGAGGCGTCCGCGCACTTGCCCACGCTGTGATGACGGCTTGCGCGTGCGCTGGCGCGTGGCTTGGCGACTTGTTTGCCGTCCGGTCACGCCAGCGCTTTCTTGATACGGTTGAGCGAAGCCGGCCCCTTGGTGCCAAGCTCCTGCGCCCATAGGGACACGTAGAACTCTTCAAGCATCCAACGGGCCTGTTCGGCCTGCTTCATCAATGCCTCATGCTTCGGGCCGGCCGGCTCCGCCTTGGCACGGGCCAACGCCTTATCTACCACCTGACGGGCCTCGTCGGCCTGCCAAGCCCACTTGACGTCACGGTTCTTATCGGTTTTCGCCTTATTGAGTCGGCTCAGATCGGCTCTCAAATATCGGCTCAACGACTTCAGCGCATCCGGGGGAGTGCGCCCGATGAATCCGGGGTAGACGAGCGTGGCGATATGGTCGCGAATCGACTGCAACACCGAAAGCATCGGCAGATCAGCCTTGCCGCCAGTGGCCTTGTCGACTTCGGCATAAGCCTTGAGCACGGCGATCACGTCATGCGCCACCTGATAGACGGTGTCCTCGTACACTTCGCGCACATCGAGCACCGCATTGGCCAACGCCTCATCGTCCGAGAGCCTGTCGACATTCGGCATCAGCCGTTTGACCGTGGCCAGCTGCAGGTCTTCGACCAGATCCTTGGTGGACTTGTACGGAGCAGAAGCCAGCATCAACGCCTCGGTACCCAGCCAGCGCGACGAAATGCGTTCGGCCGGCAACCGCAGCGCATCCAATGCGCCACGCCAGAGCATCGTGGCCCGGGACTCGGTGGTGGCACCCGCCTTATGCAACAGGTTCGCCTGACTGACCAGCTTGCCCTGTTCTCCAGCCTGATCGGCCTGCTTCTTGACCATTTGACGGGCCGACGCCTCCGCCTGCGCGGCGAACTTGCGTTGCAGCGCCTTCAGATCCTTGGACACACCCAGCACCTTGATGGGGCCGCGCGCATGCCGGCGTCCACGAGGGTGCTTGCCGGCCGGCAGTTGCTGCTCCACCGAGAACGTGACCCTGAGATACGGGGAAAGACGCTCGACCAGTTCCGGCCCCAACACTTCGGGATGAATCTGCGCACCCTTGGTGGCGATGGCCGCCTTGGTGAACACATGTGCCAGATCGGGCCAGCCAACGGTCGTGCCATCCTCATCCACCGGCGGCAGATTCGGCTTCTGCTGCGAGCCCGAGCCCGGCAGATCCGGGTAATGCTCGTCGATCCAGTCACGAATCGCACGCGCGGCATCCGGGGCTGGCACGAACTGGACGCGCAGCTGCTTGGGTAGCGCCTTGATCATCGACAGGATCAGCTCATCCAACAGACCCGGCACATTCCATGTGAACTGGTCGGGCGTGATACGCGAGAGCGCCTTCAACGGCACATGCACGGTGACGCCGTCGGCCGGGTCGGCCGGATCGTACACGTAGCTCAGACGCAGGTCGATGGGTTGGCCGTCCGATCCGGTCGTATGCCAATGGTCGGGGTAATCGTCCAGACTCACCGAATCGCTGGATGCCAGACGCTCCACCTTGGCCGGGTCGAAATCAAGCAGATTCGGCTGACGGTCATGCTCGGACTTCCACCATTTCGCCAGATCGGCCACGCTGGTCACATCGTTGGGAATGACCGCGTTGTAGAAGTCGAACAGATCCTCGTCGGACACGGTATCCGCCAGCTGGCGGGTGCGGCTCGCATCATCGGCGGCATCCTCGAGAATGTCGCGGTTTTTGCCCACGAAGTCGTCGTAACTGAAACGCTGCTGAATATCGCCCTCGACCAGACCCTGGCGAATCAGGAAGTCGCGCGCCTCAAGTGGATTGATGCGTCCCCACTGCACGGCACGGTCCTGTACGATCGGCAGACCATACAGCAGCACGCGCGCGGTGGCCACAGCCGAGCCACGCGAACCCGACCAGTGCGGCTCCGCATACGTGGTGCGGGTCAATTGGCCGGCCAACGGTTCGGCCCACGCGGGGTCGATGGCCGCCGAATAGCGGGCCCACAGGCGAGAGGTTTCCACCAGTTCGGTGCTCATCACCCATGACGGGGTCTTCTTGGCCACGGCGGAAGCGGGGAACAGGGCGAAACGGGTGCCGCGTGCGCCCTGATAATCGTTCTTCGACTGCTTCTGGGCGCGTTTCATCGCACGGGCGCGCGCCGAACCGGTCAGCCCCGCGAAATCGGAGGCCTTGGGCTCGCGCACCACCTGCATGCCCATCATCGACAGCAATCCGGCGAGCATCGACTTGTGGATGCCGTCCGCATCCCACGCGCAGCACAGCGAATGCGCGGCCTGCTGATTCAACGGCAGCTGGCGGATCTCCAAGCCTGGGCGGGAGGCGGGCAGCGGGTCGCCGACCTTGAACTTCAGCTCCTTGCACATCTGGCGTAGCTGGGAGACGAGATCTTTCCACTGGCGCATCCTCAGCCAGCTGAAATACTCGGTTTTGCAGATACGGCGCAGCGCGTTGTTGCTCGGGTCGCCGTCCGCCTGGAACACGCGGTCCCAGATATTCAGGGCCGTCAGGAAGTCGGAAGTCTCATCCGCATACCGGTTGTGGATGCGGTCGGCATCCTCACGCTTGTCGTCCGGGCGTTCACGTGGGTCCTGCAAGCTCAGGAACGCCACGACCACGAGCACCTGGGCCAGAAGATTCGGCGAACCGGTTTTCGCGGCCTCGATAACCATACGTCCCAGACGCACGTCGATGGGGATGCGCGCCAGCTGACGGCCGGTATGGGTGAGCGTCACCTCGCCGCGCTTGCGGCCGATGGCCTTGAGCTCGGTGAGCTCATTGAAACCGTCCGACACGGCCTTCATATCCGGCGGATCGATGAACCCGAAGTTCGTGACGTCCTCGGCCGTGCGGGCCACGCCCACCGACAGCATGTGGAGTACCACGGCACCCAGCGAGGTACGCAGGATTTCCGGCTCGGTGAAGCGCGGTCGGGTTTCGTAATCCTCACGCGAATACAGGCGGATCGCGATACCGTCGGCCACGCGGCCGCATCGGCCGGACCTCTGGTCGGCACTGGCCTGGCTGATCGGCTCGATCGGCAGACGCTGAACCTTTGCGGTCTTCGAATACCGGGAGATACGGGCGGAACCGGGGTCCACCACATACCGGATACCGGGCACGGTCAGCGAGGTCTCAGCCACATTGGTGGCAATGACGATGCGCTGGTGAAGGTGCGATTCAAACACCTTATGCTGGTCGGCGGCGGACAGTCGCGCGAACAGCGGCATGATCTCGATGGCATCCGGCCGGCGCATGTCGTCGGCGCGCGGGCCGTAATGATGCCGCAGTGCGGCCTCGAACTCGTGGATGTCGCGCTCGCCGGAGGCGAAGACCAGAATATCGCGGGGACCGCGCTCGTGGGAGGAGTGAATCACCAGCTCGGCGCAGGCTCGAGCCACGGCGGTAGCATATCGGTGATGCCGTCATCGGCATAGGAGGCACCGGACCGGCCGCGGGGCCGGTCGGAATCGGATTCCGCGATGGCGCTGGCCAGCTCGTCGTAATCGGCGTCGCCGGGGCGGGCGCCCACCGCGAATCCCGGCACTTCGCGCATCAACGCGGGCGCGGTGCCAAGCGGCTCGTAGACCACCTGCACGGGGAAGGTGCGGCCGGAAACCTCGATTACCGGCACCTTCTCATGCAAGGCGTGCTCGAAATGCTCCTGGAACTTGACCGAATCGATGGTCGCGGAGGTAATGATGAGCTTCAGATCGCGGCGCTGAGGCAGCAGTGCCGTCAGATAGCCGAGCAGAAAGTCGATGTTAAGACTGCGCTCATGCGCCTCGTCGATGATGATCGTATCGTATCGGGTGAGTTTCGGATCGCGCTGGATCTGGGCGAGCAGAATACCGTCGGTCACGACCCTCAATCGTGTGCTGGGCGAGCTTTCGTCGGTGAAACGCACCTGATAGCCGACCTCGTCACCGAGCTTCACGCCCATCTCCGAGGCGATACGTTCGGCCACCGTGCGTGCGGCGATACGGCGAGGCTGGGTGTGCACGATCTGCTTGCCGTGCGTGCCACGGCCAAGCTCAAGCAGGATTTTCGGCAGCTGTGTGGTTTTGCCCGAACCGGTCTGGCCGGACACAATAACGACTTGGGAACGTTTGACCGCGCTGGCTATCTCATCACGCGCGGCAGATACGGGAAGTTCTGCGGGATACTCATATTTCATGACGAACTTCAATGATACGGAAGCCCTTGGAGCTCGCGTATTTGCTCGCAGTGAACCCCTCGCCGAGCGCATCGTCCAGCCAGGGGATCAGCGAATCGGAACCGAGATTCTTCTGCACTACGAGATAGGCGGCACCGCCCACCTTGAGCTTCGGCAGCCAAGCCATAAGCAATGTATGCAGCGCTTCCTTGCCGACTCGGATCGGTGGGTTCGACCAAATCACATCAAACGTGAGGTCGCTCGGCACCGTCTCGCAGAACGCCGGCTGGTTCTCGGCAGGCAGGGGAGTGCTGGACTCGTCCACCTGAGCCGTATGAATGTTCGTGTGGCCGTTCGCCTGTGCGTTGGCATGGGTCAGGTCCAGCGCGCGCTCGTTGACATCCACCGCCCACACGTTCGCTTCGGGCGACTCAAACGCCAATGTCAGGGCGATAGGGCCCCAGCCGCAGCCCAAATCCAGAAAATCACCGGTAAGCGGCGGCTCGGGCGCATGCTTCAGCAATACCGACGTACCGAGGTCCACGCGCGAGCCGGAGAACACGCCGTTCGACACCTGAGCGGTCGCCTCATGGCCGCGCAACGTTACGTTCAATGTGCGGCGCACATCCTTCGATGCGGGTTCCGCAGAGAAATACTGTTCTGCCATGGTCGCTCCATTTCTGCGGGATTCGCCGCTCTCGTATGCCGACCTGTATCAGCCGGCCTATGCCGGTACGTGCCGATCTATGCCAGCATGTCACCTCATGTGATGATAATAAAGGACCATAGAAGAATCGTGAACCATTCCAACCAAACGAGGCGCACTTGACCGACAACACCCAGTACACCGACATCAACCGCGGCAACAACGACGTTACCCCTGAAGGTGTGCTGGCCGAGCAGTCCGAAGTGCTGCTCGACGACAGCCAGCGCGCGACCGGCTGGCATGAGGACGCCAACCAGGAATGGGAGGAGCGCGAGGCCCGCAACGAGCTCAAGCATGTCGCCGGTCTCGGCGAGCTGCAGGACGTCACCGAAGTCGAATACCGCAAGGTGCGTCTGGAACGTGTGGTGCTCGTCGGCGTCTGGTCGTCCGCCGTCACCACGCAAGCCAAGGCCGAGGAATCATTGAGAGAGTTGGCGGCGCTCGCCGAAACCGCCGGTGCGGTGGTATGCGATGGTTTGCTGCAGCATCGCTCCAAGCCGGATGCAGCCACGTACGTTGGTTCCGGCAAAGCCAAGGAGATTGCCGACATCGTGGCGCGTGAGGAAGCCGATACGATTATCGTGGACGACGACCTGCCGCCGTCACAGCGCCGTGCATTGGAGGACGCCGCCAAAGTCAAGGTGGTGGATCGCACCGCGGTGATTCTGGACATCTTCGCCCAGCACGCCACCTCGCGTGAAGGTAAGGCGCAGGTGGAGTTGGCGCAGCTCGAATACATGCTGCCCCGACTGCGTGGTTGGGGTGGTTCGCTGTCCCGTCAGGCCGGCGGTCGCGCGGCCGGCGCGGATGCGGGCATCGGATCGCGAGGCCCGGGCGAGACCAAAATCGAAATGGACCGTCGTGTAATTCGCACGCGTATCGCCAGACTGCGCCGTCAGATTCGTGAGATGGCCCCGGCACGTGAGGTCAAGCGCGGTTCACGCCGTCGCTTCGGCCTGCCCACAGTGGCCGTGGTCGGCTACACGAACGCCGGCAAATCCTCGTTGACCAACCGTCTGACCGGTTCGGCCGAACTGGTGGAAAACGCGCTGTTCGCCACATTGGACACGGCCGTGCGCCGCGCCAAAACCCGCGACGGACGCGCTTACGCTTACGTGGACACGGTCGGCTTCGTGCGCCGCCTGCCCACCCAGCTGGTCGAGGCGTTCAAATCCACCCTGGAAGAGGTGGCCGAGGCCGACGTGATCCTGCATGTGGTCGATGGCTCCCACCCTGACCCGTTCTCTCAGGTCGACGCGGTCAATGACGTGTTGGCGGACATCGAAGGCACGGCCTCGATTCCGCGTATTCTCGTATTCAACAAGGCCGATCAGGCGGACGAGGCGACTCGTGAACGACTCGCCGCGCTGCAGCCAGATGCGTTCATCGTCTCCGCCTATACCGGTGAGGGATTGGACGAGCTGCGTACCGCGGTCGAAAGTCTGCTGCCGGTCCCGCATGTGCATGTCAACGCTCTGCTGCCGTATACCGCTGGCTCCCTGATCTCTCGTGTACGCGAATACGGCAAGGTAGACAAGGTGGAGTACCGCGATGATGGCATACAGCTTGAAGCGGACGTTGACGCCCATCTTGCCGCTCAGGTGGTCGAACAGTCCATTGACTAACGTGATAAACATCACAGTATATTCGTGAGCGCTAACAACCGTTGAAAACATTACCATACGGTTATCAAACAGGGTGGTGTGCCGGTAGCAAAACGTCTTAGCGGGTTTATAGAGTGAAGACGTTAGTTACAAGGCCTGCCATTCATCAGCAGACCGCCTTTGAAGAGAGGTTCATCCATCATGGCGGAAACTACCGTTAAGCCACGAAGCTTGCTGTTATTGGTGCCGGTGCCGTTGGCTCCACCCTCGCCTTCGCCGCTGCCCAGCGTGGCATCGCTCGCGAGATCGTGCTTGAAGACATCGCCAAGGAGCGCGTGGAAGCCGAAGTGCTCGACATGCAGCATGGCTCCAGCTTCTACCCGACCGTGTCCATCGACGGTTCCGACGATCCTGAGATCTGCCGCGACGCCGACATGGTCGTCATCACCGCTGGTCCGCGTCAGAAGCCGGGTCAGTCTCGTCTTGAGCTCGTTGGCGCTACCGTCAACATCCTCAAGGCCATCATGCCGAACCTGGTCAAGGTGGCTCCGAACGCCATCTACATGCTCATCACCAACCCGGTCGACATCGCTACCCACGTGGCTCAGAAGCTCACCGGTCTGCCCGAGAACCAGATCTTCGGTTCCGGCACCAACCTGGACTCCGCTCGCCTGCGCTTCCTGATTGCCCAGCAGACCGGCGTCAACGTCAAGAACGTGCACGCCTACATCGCCGGCGAGCACGGCGACTCCGAAGTCCCGCTGTGGGAGTCCGCCACCATCGGTGGCGTCCCCATGTGCGACTGGACCCCGCTGCCCGGCCACGATCCGCTCGACGCCGACAAGCGCGAGGAGATCCACCAGGAAGTCAAGAACGCCGCTTACAAGATCATCAACGGTAAGGGTGCCACCAACTACGCCATCGGCATGTCCGGCGTCGACATCATCGAAGCGTCCTGCACGACACCAACCGCATTCTGCCCGTGAGCTCCATGCTCAAGGACTTCCACGGCATCTCCGACATCTGCATGTCCGTGCCGACCCTCCTCAACCGTCAGGGCGTCAACAACACCATCAACACCCCGGTCTCCGACAAGGAGCTCGCCGCTCTGAAGCGCTCTGCCGAGACGCTGAAGGAAACCGCCGCCCAGTTCGGCTTCTGATAAAAAATCGCTGTACGGAGCGCCTTTCGCACCGCACAAGACTCGACCTACCTTTGTAGGCCTTCAACTTGTGCGGCACGAAAATCGCACACATACAGCGATTTTTATACCCTGCCGAATGCTCCCATTGGGAGCATTTTTTATTCGTGGAGTTCGTTGGAGGAGGGGGAGCTATAGCCTCGGGCTCGAGCTGGAAGGTGGTGTGGGGACCGAGACCGGGAAGTGCTCGCGCAGGCAATCCTGCAGTTGGGTGAGGATTGTGGCGGCATCTTCCATGGTGAGTCTTTGTCGACTACCACGTGGGCCATCAGAATCGGCATGCCGGTGGACACCCGTGCTGGCGTGGAGGTCATGCACGGCAAGCCACATGCGGCACGTCTTCCA